>JACLAD010008735.1_pt1 | contig 97084 bp, 81 predicted proteins | sample 8027901 | NCBI WGS metagenome assembly JACLAD01 (sample SAMN15725071, study PRJNA655200) | protist metagenome | isolation source: fluorescence activated cell sorting (FACS) single amplified genomes of... | place: Spain: Blaines Bay Microbial Observatory, Mediterranean Sea | collected 2016-07-05 | reverse complement strand
GAAATGTACACCAACCTTAAAGACGTATCGTAGCGCCACGTGGCCAATACAATGGGCGATTTTTCAATTAGTCCATGCTCTCGCTTAAGCGCTTCATGTTCTTTAGAAAGTGATATATGTTGGCTAACGAGCGCTCCAATTTTATTAAGTACCTCTAGGTGCTTGTCATCAAATTCTCGATGCACCGTATCAATTAAACACACTGCACCAATAACTTGTTTATTTATTTCTATTGGCGTCCCAGCGTAAAAGCAAATATTGGGCTCACCCGTGACAAGTGGGTTATCGCTAACGCGAGGATCATTTTGCGCGTCAGCTATCACTACTTGATTATGCTCATCAACGACAAAACTACTGAAGGAGTGCTCTCTACTCACTTTGCTAAGCTGAGTGCCGAAACGCGCTTTAAACGTCTCTTCGAACTCGCCCACTACACCGATTAACGCAATAGGTACCCGGAATGCACCGGCTAAGACAAGCATTAAATCGTCTAAGTCTAGTGGTACTTCGCTGTTAAGCATAAAGTCATCAATCGTTTTTAAGCGCGTTTCGTCATCCACTACTCTTATCTCATTAGCATCACTTAATATAGGAAGCGACAACCTGATAACCGCTTTATAGGGGAATTCCAACTTTCCGTATTCACGATTTAAGTTAATACTAGAAATGTAAAACTCACCTTTGTTGCTTTTTACACTCTCTTTGAAGTAATTTCTCGACGCCTTTGTTTGTAAGTCGACATCACTGGCGATAATGACAGCGCCGCCCTCGCGCTCCACCCTAATAACCTCGCTCCCCTCGTCATTAGCCTGAATAACTCTCAACTGGTCAATTTCACTGTTGTTCTCAATAAAAGCAACAAATATCGTTTCTAAACGATGTTTCCATTGATCTAACGTGGTGCTATCTTTCGGGTCTACGTTACCGTTTGCTGTCGCTCGAACTATGCCGCTAATAGGTGGTGTTTGGTGCAGGAAATTAAGTGCATTGGTATACTGAAGTACCCGCATATCGACCGCGGCTTCCGCATTTGCGGCACTTTTTTCTAGTGTCGAATACGTCAGGGCTGTTGCCGCAGCTTTAATATTACCCTCAAATAGCCCCACAACCAGTATGACAAGCACGACCGCAAGCACAACGGCAAGCCCGAACGTACCTTTCGCTTCACTTAATGTTGACTTGGGTGTAAAAGACGACAAACAAACAATATCCGTATTAATTTTTATAAGGTATAAACTAGACAGCAAACGGGGGTTGCGCAAGTCATTTACAGTGCAGCTAAGACTAAAGATTATAAGTGAATGAATGTTTTACAGTCGCCTTTGCTTCGTATACTCCGTTCAGCATTGCCTATATAACCATCAACATTTGGTATTGTATTTTACGCAGTGTACACTGCGTTCAATATTTCATTGATAACGTACTGGTGGTTATGCATACACCTACATTTTTGTGGCACGATTTCGAAACCTTTGGCACAAGCCCACAAAAAGATCTCCCTTGCCAATTTGCCGCTGTTAGAACGGACATGGACTTAAATGTCGTTGGTAAGCCCATCAATATTATGAGCGCAATTGCTAACGATTACCTGCCTCATCCAGAAGCGTGTCTTGTTACTGGGATCACGCCTCAACAAACCATCAGAGATGGCTCAAACGAAGCTGATTTTGCTGCAAAAATTTATCATGAGATGTCTACGCCGAATACCTGTAGCGTGGGCTTTAATAGTATTCGCTTCGACGATGAAGTGTCCCGCTATCTATTTTATCGAAACTTCTACGACCCGTATTCAAGAGAATGGCGCAATGGAAATAGCCGCTGGGACATCATCGACGTAGCAAGAGCCTGCTATGCGTTAAGACCAGATGGTATCAATTGGCCATTGAGAGAAGATGGTTCGCCAAGTTTTAGGCTTGAAGCATTAACGGCTGCCAATAATATCGGACATGATAACGCACACGATGCGCTAAACGACGTTTACGCCACCATATCTCTTGCCAAGCTGATAAAAGAAAAGCAGCCGCGCTTATTCGACTACGCGCTTTCTTTGCGTAATAAGCATTCCGTTATGCAGCAAATAGATTTGAGCAAGCCATCAGTATTGCTTCATATATCGTCAAAGCTGCCGGCCTCACAGGGTTGCTGTACATGGGTTATGCCGATTGCTAAACACCCGACTAATTCCAATGCGTTTATCGTGATTGATTTGTCTCACGATATAGACAGCGTGTTAAATGATTCTGCAGATGAAATTAAGCAAGCACTGTACGCGCCTTCCGATACGTATGATGATGCGCGAGAGCGCCCGGGGCTTAAGCTTATTCACGTGAACCGCTCTCCTTTCATTACCACAGCCAAAGCCATGACAGAAGACAATGCACAGCGGCTCGGCTTAGACCGCGAGCGCTGCTTAGATAACTACAAAAAGCTGGCAAGCACACCAGATTTAGTTAGTAAAATTGTGGCAATATATGAAGAAGAGCGACATAGCAGCGAACTTGATATTGACCACGCGCTATACAGCGGCGGGTTCCTTAGCGATGAAGACCGGCGCTGGTGTGAAAATGTGATAAATGCTAAACCAGAAGATTTAGCGACGTTCGGTGATAAAACGCAGCACGAAGGGTTGAAAAAATTGCTGTTTCGATATCGCGCAAGAAACTACCCCATTACGCTTTCTGCCGACGAAATGACAAAATGGCAGTACCACCGTCAGGCGCGGCTTACCGACCCGGATTTTCACGGTTCTATAACGCTGGAAACCTATATGATGAGGCTTGAATCTCTGGCTCACGAGCACAGTGACAACCCTGAAAAGCAAGCGATATTACGCGCCCTCTATCAATATGCCGAAAACCTTTGACGGCGGTTTTAGAACGCCTTAAATTAAGAATATTGACAGAAAAACAGCAATTTATTAGACGAAGTCAAGGAATGAAATAATGCTGCCGATAATAACAATACACGCGCGCAAGGGAATAAAGATGTCATGAATGGCGTAACAATAAGTTTCGATAAATCTAGAACCTATATCAACCTAATGCTCAACCCTTCTGAATTTACCTCAGAAGTAGACATACGGGAAATAAAAAAGCAGTTAGAAAGCGGCGAAACCAAACGTCTTTACGTTTCAGAAAAAGCGCTCAAATCTGCCTGTGACACGGCTAACCATTACTTTAAAACAGGTGATGGGACTATCGTTCAAGAAAGAATTGGCGAACGTAAAAACGCGGAAGTAGAATTCCGTGTTCCCGATGACGGCATGCACGCGAACCTTGTGCTCACTACCCCTTATGGCGGAAAGCTACCCGCGTTAAGTACGATTAAATCACTGGCAATAAAAAATAGAGTCATCCGAGGTGTAAGCACCAAAAAGATAGAATCTATGCTGAGTAATGCTAGGCGCGCTGAGCCCGGCACCGTGCTGGAAGAAACTATCGCGAAAGGGCTTCCTGCTAAAAATGGCAAAAACTCTAAGTTCATTCCTCTTGTTCCTAACGCCCTAGAACGGGTGTTAAAGCCTCAGGCAGATGACGGCGAGCGCGTAGACATGCGCAACTTAGGCGAAATTATTTGTGTAAAAGTAAACACGCCTGTGCTGCGTCGTACCGCGCCAACCCAAGGCCGCTCTGGTTTCGACGTAAAAGGCAATAAACTCCCTGCCGTCGCAGGCGAGTGGGTCGACTTTAAAATGGGAAGCGGAACCGTTGTTTCAGACGGCGATGCCAACCTTTTGATGTCGGCCATTTCGGGTATGCCTAAGTATCGCGACCAAATTATGAATATCGATGACACCTTCATCTGCAATGGCGTTAACGTGGGTACTGGGCATGTGAATTACGAGGGAGCGGTACTTGTAAACGGCGATGTAACAGAAAAAATGCAGATTAAAGCGGCCGGTGATGTAACCATAAATGGTTTTGTTGAGTCGGCGCATATTGAAGCGGGTGGCGATATCATTATCACCGAAGGCGCTATGGGTAAAGTGAATGATTCCCAAGGCGAGTTCCAGTGTAAATTAGTCGCATCAGGAAGCATCCACGTGCAGCACGGCCAGGGCATTGACATTCAATGCGGTGGAAACATTACCGTAGGCAGGCAACTGGCCTACAGCCGCTTGCGTTGCGGGGGAGCCGTTATCGTAGGGCAAATTGACAAGCCTATGGGGAACCTTTTTGCTTGCGATATAATAAGTCAAGATCGCGTGGAGGCAGGCACCCTAGGGGCCGTTTCCGGCAGTACGTTGAAAGTGGACTTTAGCCCGGGCTTTAATCAACTCCTTGAACGAAAAGACTCGCTAGATGAATTGCTACGCCAGATTCGCGAGAACAATTTAAAGCACAAAGAGAAAATAGCACTTATCCAAGGTAAGAAAATTCCAAAAGAACTTCAGCACAAAGCCGCTGAGGCTTTAGAACTTTTCAATAATGAAAGCGCGCTGCTAGAGTGGCTTGAAAATAAAGCCAATGATGTGAAGTCGGCTAAAGAAAGCTACCAGTCCGACATTAAACTTATCGCCAATAAACGGCTATACCCTGGCGTATCGGCTAAGTTAAATAACAGAAACTGGCGTTCAGAGCGTGAATATGATCGTGCGCAAATACACTACGACGCTCATCAATGGCACTACGAGCCTTTGATATAATGGGAGATATCGTGCTTTAACTAAGGAGCTATCCTTTATGAAGCACGCTTTCTTTCACATGCTACCGACATAGGTCTCAGGCTATTCCTGTATCTCGACGGCCTAAGCCGTGAAGCCTTAACACACGCTAATAATAACGAAAAGAACGCGTTGTTGAGTAGACGTAGATTTAGACATTATATTTATTCGTTCAAAAATTTATGGCGCTATGCTCACATTACCAAACCCGTGGCGCTTAGATTGATACAGGGCTTTCATGGTACGCTCCATCCAGTCGGAAAACTCTTCACATTGCTTAAGCTCAGACATGCCTATCGCAACTTTAAAATTATCGCTTAGAAGGTAATGACTCGTTACACATTTAAGTAATCTATCTGCGAGTATCTTTGCAGCACCTACCTCGGTTTGTGGGCAAAGTATAATAAATTGCTCACCACTAAAGCGAGACACCACGTCCACCTCTCTAACGGTATTTAAGCATTGGGTGGCAACCACTTTAAGCGGCTCTTCCAGCGATGACGCTTCAAGCGAAAGCCCATCGTCATGAGAGTGGGTTAGCTCAAGAATGATCAACGAGGCCGTTGTTTGAAAGCGCTGGAAGCGAGAGATTTCCTCTTCCGCTCGCTGAATCATATGATTGCGATTGTACAGCCCTGTAATTGTGTCATGGGCAGAAAGAAAGCCAAGGGTTCTGTTTTTTTCCAGCAAGGTGGCCTGTAGCGCGCTTATTTCTTCATTTTTCTGATTAATAATACGCTTGTAGGCACCTACGTGACGGTTCCTCGATATTAACCACAACAGCCCTATTAGCACAATAATAGTGCTCAATATCATCACGGTATAATTACGGCTGTAGCGTATTTGAACATTATTCCATTGTTTGTATATTTCCACTTTCCGAGATTCAGGGATCCGCTCGATGGCAAAGTTGAGTTTATCAACCAAGTGCCCATACGATTTATTTACCCCAAAGGCCAGAGAGTCGAAAGGCTCTGCATAACCAACAATGTTAATGTCTTTTAATTTTAGGTTGTTAATGTGCATATTTACGCTCATCAAAGAGCCGACCATGACATCAAACTCACCATTTGCCAGCTGTTTCAACCCTTCTTCTTCCGACGGCATACGTTTCAACCGTATCCCCGGATAGTGGCGGGAGATATACTCTACTTGTCGATAACCTTGAACTATGCCTACCGTGCGATTACCTACGCCGGAATAACCTTGAAGCATAGGCGTACCTGCCTTCGCCACCAGCACATTAGGCGCTTCGAAGTAAGGAATACTGAAATCTAGAAACTGCTTTCGATAATCCGAGGTATTGAGCATAGGGATCACTTGACACTTCCCCTGCTGAACATATTCTAGGCTCTGTTGCCAACTTTCTGTAGGTATAAGCGTGAATTCAAAGTCAGCAATCTCGGCAATCAGCCGCATATATTGGGCTGAGATGCCAACATGAATACCATTTCTTATCGCTTCGTATGGCGCCCAGTTGGGGTCAATGCAGTAAGTGATCTCCTCAGATGGAGTAAAAGCGGCTTGTTGTTCGGGGCCCGCTTTTAGAATAGCGCTGAAAACACTCGCGCCTAAAAACAACACCACACCCAAAAGATACTTTCTTATTTTTTTCAACCACACACCCAAAACAGTTAACGAGCTCAAAGACAACCGCGAAGTATTAAGCGTAAATAATAAAAATGCAATCAATTAGGCGTATATGGGCCTAATTGCTCAGGTAACGCTCTGTCTTTGCTGGAATGTCGCATTTTCATAACGTTTTTCGTTCATGATTATTGCAAGCCTTGTTACCGCCTTTTCGACATCGGCGAAGCTCAAATAAAGCGGCGCAAACCCTATCCGCAAAATATTAGGTGCGCGGAAGTCAGCGATCACCCCTTCAGCAATCCACGCTTGGCAAATGGCATAAGCCTCATCGTGGGCGAGGGCTAACTGGCTACCCCGGCAATTAATCGGTGGGCTCGCCACACCGAAATGTTCTAACACCCCTGCCCTTTTTGCTTCAGCAATAAAAAAAGCTTGAAGCTTTTTCGACTTCTCGTCGATGGCTTTCAGTGACACATCGTCAAAAACGTCTAATGCCGCATCTAATATACTCATGCCTATAACACCGGGCGTACCGCACAAGTTTTGCTTTACCGATTTATCTGGCGCGTAGTCGGGAGAAAATGAAAAAGGGGCACTGTGTCCCATCCATCCAGACAGGGGCTGCTGATAGCTATCTTGATGACGGCGCGCAACATAAATAAATGCTGGCGCGCCGGGGCCGCCGTTTAAATACTTGTACGAACACCCTACAGCAAAATCTACGTTGCAATCATCCAAGCCTACTGGGAAAGCGCCGGCACTATGGGCAAGATCCCACAACATCAAAATCCCTTTTGCATGTGCTTGCTCGGTAATGCCTTTCATATCAAGCTTAAGCCCACTTCGAAAGTTAACCTGCGTAAGCATAAGCACGGCAATATCATCGGTTAACTGGCTACTAATACTGGCTTCATCTACATAGCGGATACTGTACTCTTCGCCAAGTAAATCTAACAACCCTTGAACCATATAGATATCGGTTGGAAAATTATCACGTGTGGTCGCAATTACTTTGCGCCCCGGGTTCATTTTAAGCGCGGCGCTTAACACTTTAAATAAGTTAATAGAGATAGAGTCACAGCAGATGACCTGGCCCTGTTGCGCGCCTATAAGCTCCCCTATTTTGTCGCCGACTTGTTGAGGTAAGGAAATCCACTGGTGTTTGTTCCAACTTGTAATAAGGCCTTGCCCCCATTGCTCTTGAACTACTTCAACCGCTCGCTTTTCTGCTGATTTCGGTAAAGGGCCAAGAGAATTACCGTCTAAATAGATGGTGTTGTCTGGAAGCGAAAAAGCCCCGGCTTTGTGTGCAAGCGGGTCCTTGTCATCAAGTTGCTCAGCGGAAAAAACCTTATTAATCATGTTCACCAATAACCTCAAGTAAAGCATCAAAGGATGTAGAGTCAGGGTGTAGCCAATCGAAGTGGCCACCATTTGTTATTATCTTTTGTTTTGCGCCAGCCATTGTAGCGTGGAGTTTAGGTACAATGCTATCGGCGTCACCTTGCATCAACACTATAGGTGTATTGATAAGTTTCGCGTTAGGAGTGGCAGCTTGATAAGCCTCGGGGTTTTCATCCGGCATGCTATGCATGAATTTTGCAGTAGCAGTCTGGCAACTGTTGGCTCCAACAGCGTAAGCGTTTATATCGGTGATAGCAGCAAGTCCAATGACTTTCTCAACGCTAACGCTTTGTGTAAATTGTGGCAGTTTCTGCGCGGCAAGCATAGCAAGATGCCCACCTGCCGAATGCCCAGCAATATAAACCTTCGAATAACGTCCATTACCACGGATACGTTCAAGCGACGTTATCATGGCCTCAGTAACATCATTTAAGCTACCAGGCCAACCGCCGCCTTTGTCGCCAACGCGCCGATACTCCATTACGAAGACACCCATCCCTAAATCCGCCAACGCCTTATAAAACCCGTTTGCATGATCATAACCGTAGGCATTCAACCAGCACCCGCCATGAACAAACACAACAGCTTTTCCAGCAAACTTATCGTGCTTTGTATTGCGTCCATGCCACACGTAAACAGACTGAAGCGGGCTTTCTCCGTAGCTAAACAGCTCGTCATGTTCTCTTGTTGGCAAGACACCCAACGCAGCATATGGCACTTGCGTTAACGTTTTACTGCTAGCTGACAGTTCATTAGGTTTATCGTGGGTGTCTTTGTAAATTTCGCTAGTTTTAGCATGGGTGTCATTCTTAACGTCATCTCGCTTAACGTCAGAGTTTGCGGGTAGCTTAATCTCGGGTGCGCTTTGTGGGGGGCGCGCGTCGCTTTTAACGTGGGTGTCTTTGCTAGCCGTATTTATACGATGGATGTCTTTATTACTTGCTGCAATATCTTGGGTGTCTTTGTAATTGAACTGCGGTTCGATTCCACTTTTGAAAGTAGCTGATTGCGCAACAGCTAGCTGTTGCAAAGAGATAAGTGCGATAAATAGTGCGCGTGTAAAAGTAGTAATGTGTACTGTGTTCTTCATGTTCTGACTTTTTCTTTTATTGAAACACAGAGCAACATTAAAGTGATGTCACTCTGTGATTAAATCTTTTACATGTACGCCATGAAACTTGACTTAAAGCATCTCAACAGCAAGAGCAACGCCTTCTCCACCGCCAATACACAAAGATGCTATACCTTTACGACCATTGCTTTGTTTAAGTGCATGAAGAAGTGTTACAAGGATGCGTGCGCCAGAAGCGCCAATGGGATGGCCTAATGCGCATGCCCCGCCCTTTACGTTCACTTTGCTTTCATCAAGCCCTAGCTTTTTAATCGCCAGCATAGTTACCATGGCAAAAGCTTCGTTGATTTCAAAGAGATCTACGTCTTCTTTTGTCCAACCAGCTTTGTCTAACACTTTTTCCATTGCGCCTACCGGTGCAACCGTAAAATTCTCGGGCTCTATTGAGTTCGTAGCATGAGCTACCACTTTTGCTAATGGCGCCAATCCAAGGGCTTTAGCTTTGCTTTCGCTCATAACAACAAGTGCTGCTGCACCGTCAGAGATAGAGCTAGAGTTCGCTGCCGTTACCGTACCGTCTTTTTTAAAGGCTGGGCGGAGTGTGGGGATCTTTTCAGGTCGAGCAGAACCCGGGCCTTCATCAGTATCCACCACTGTATCACCTTTACGTGAAGATACAGTTACTGGTGCAATTTCGTCGTTGAACGTGCCGCTATTTATTGCTTCATGCGCTTTAGACAATGAACTTAATGCAAATTCATCCATTTCACCGCGGCCAATATTCTCTTCATCAGCGGTATCTTGAGCAAAGCACCCCATTGCTTTACCGTCGTAAGCATTCTCAAGGCCGTCTAGCATCATGTGATCAATAACTTGGCCATGCCCCATGCGATAACCCGTTCGCGCTTTTGGTAACATGTATGGCGCGTTACTCATACTTTCCATACCGCCAGCTACCACTGCAGAGGCGCTGCCTGCTTTGATAAGATCATGGGCCATCATGACTGCTTTTAAGCCTGAACCACAGACTTTGTTGATAGTGGTAACACCGGCACTTAGCGGAAGCCCCGCCCCTATTGACGCTTGTCGCGCAGGAGACTGCCCTAACCCAGCCGGTAAAACACACCCCATAATGACCTCGTCAATTACAGAGACATCCACCTCATCACACGCAGCTTTTATCGCAATTTCTCCAAGCTTTGTCGCAGCGAGAGAAGACAAGCTACCGTTAAAACCACCCATAGGTGTACGTTTCGCCGCGACTATCACTACTGATTCATTACTCATATCCGTGCCCTTAATTTCATTTAAAATATTGAATGGATTGAAGAAAGCCAGTCAAATGTATACAAAAGTAAACACCTCTATCAGCTACAACACCTGACCTTCACCATGAAAAATTGACGTTAGCAAAATGTTACTTTACCTTAACGTAAAATGTAATTAACGTTAACGTAAACCTGTACTGAATGTGTGTCAACTAAACACTACGTTTTAATATAGCGATGTAAAGCCACTCGCCCAAAACGTGATGCTTTTACAAAGACACCCACTCAATTAAGGCAACAAATTACAAAGACACCCATGCAAACGACGGGTGTTAAGCAGCGCTTAAAGAACAAGGTACATGTAATGAACAAGTACGATGACGAAACAACATATGCAATAGGTGAGCTCGCTCGAGAGTTTGACATCACACCTCGCTCCATCCGTTTTTATGAAGAGCAAGGATTAATGTCACCCTCTAGGACGGGGCAAAATCGCGTTTATTTGAATAAAGATAGAGTGCGATTAAAGCTAATTTTGCGTGGTAAACGGCTGGGTTTTTCCCTAGCGGAAGTCAAAACACTGTTCGACATGTACGACACAAACCCTAATTCGGCGGTTCAGCTGGAAGCCATGCTAGATATGACTGAACAAAAGAGAGCTGTACTTAAACAACAACTAGAAGATATTCAGATGTTAATGACTGAACTGGATGATGTTGAAGCACGCTGCCGTGAAGAACTCGCAGAACTAAAACGAGGAAAAATCGCATGAATACCTCCTACCCTACCTTAAATTTCGGGCTTGGTGAAGACATTGAAATGTTACGAGACCAGGTCTATCAATTCGCTCAAAATGAAATAGCGCCTCTTGCTGAGCAGGCCGACGCTGAAAATCAATTTCCTAATCAACTGTGGACTAAGCTTGGGGATATGGGGCTTCTAGGGGTCACTGTCTCAGAGCAGTACGGTGGTTCTGAAATGGGCTACCTTGCTCATACTATTGCTATGGAAGAGGTGAGTCGTGCTTCAGGCGGTATAGGGCTAAGTTACGGGGCGCACTCGAATTTATGCGTGAACCAAATATTTAAAAACGGTAAAGACACTCAGCGAGAAAAATACCTGCCGAAGCTAGTGAGTGGCGAGCATGTCGGTGCATTAGCCATGAGTGAACCCAACGCGGGATCAGATGTTGTAAGTATGAAGCTGAAAGCGGAAAAGCGCGGCGACAAGTACATTCTTAACGGAAATAAAATGTGGATAACTAATGGTCCTGACGCCCACACATTTGTTATCTACGCTAAAACCGATCCAAATGCAGGCCCTAAAGGGATCACGGCGTTTATCGTTGAGCGAGACTTTCCTGGTTTCAGTCGCGCACAAAAGCTCGATAAGTTAGGAATGCGCTCATCAAACACCTGTGAGTTAGTGTTCGAAGACTGCGAAGTGCCGGCTGAAAACATCCTTGGAAAAGAAGGCGAAGGTGTTCGTGTGTTAATGAGCGGCTTAGACTACGAGCGGCTTGTTTTATCAGGTGGGCCGCTGGGTATCATGCAATCTTGTATGGATATTGTTGTGCCTTACATACACGACCGCCAACAGTTTGGACAGTCAATCGGCCAGTTCCAGCTAATTCAGGGAAAAGTAGCAGATATGTACACGCAAATGAATGCTGCGCGTGCTTATGTTTACACTGTTGCTAAGTCGTGCGACCGCGGCGAAACAACGCGTAAAGATGCGGCTGGCGCCATTCTTTATTCTGCTGAGCTCGCAACCAAAATGGCGCTAGATGCTATTCAGCTTCTTGGCGGTAACGGTTACATCAACGAATACCCTACAGGTCGCCTGTTAAGAGACGCAAAACTTTATGAAATTGGTGCTGGCACATCAGAAATTCGCCGAATGCTAATAGGCCGAGAATTATTTAACGAATCTAAATAACGCAAGGTAGAGGGTGATAATGCCTTCACTGTGTGGCGAAAAGCTGCGAAAAGTGAAAAGCAAATTATCAAGACACCCAACCTTGCAGAATTAAAACGCGAATAAGTTGCAAAGACACCCATCACAGCAAAAGATGGTTAGCATGGGTGTCAAGCTAACACCAGTTAACGAGGCACACTTCGTTGATGCCCAACACAAGGAGGGGTTATGCCCGTTCTTCGCTCAAGTATAAATACGAAATCTGAAACGTTTATTGCAAACGCTGAGCACATGCAGGCTCAGGTAAACGACCTATTAGAAAAAATTAATAAAATTTCTCAAGGCGGTGGTGAAAAAGCTGCACAGCGTCATATATCTAGAGGAAAACTACTGCCTCGTGACCGTATTAATGCACTAATTGACGCTGATACACCATTTTTGGAAATAGGACAGCTGGCCGCATGGGAAGTGTACGACGACTACGTGCCCTGCGCTGGCGTTGTTGCAGGTATAGGTATTGTTGCAGGAATTGAGTGCATGATTGTGGCTAACGACGCCACGGTTAAAGGCGGGACCTATTACCCGTTAACGGTAAAAAAACACCTGCGCGCACAAACTATTGCCGAGCAAAACAATCTACCCTGTATTTATTTAGTGGACTCTGGCGGCGCGAACCTACCTCGCCAAGATGATGTTTTCCCTGACAGAGAGCACTTTGGCCGAATATTTTTCAACCAAGCTAATATGTCGGCTAAAAATATTCCGCAAATTGCGGTTGTAATGGGCTCTTGTACAGCAGGTGGTGCGTACGTCCCCGCGATGGCAGATGAAAGTATCATCGTAAAAGAGCAAGCAACAATTTTCTTAGGTGGTCCTCCCCTTGTTAAAGCCGCTACAGGCGAAGTGGTTACCGCTGAAGAGCTTGGCGGCGGCGATGTGCATACGCGTATTTCAGGTGTAGCCGATCATCTCGCTAATAACGATCACCACGCACTCTCGCTCGCCCGTAATGCCATATCAAGACTGAATAGGAAAAAGCCCGATTATGTAGACGTGGCCGACGTAAAGCCACCACGTTACGACACAAAAGAAATTTACGGCATCGTTCCCGCAGACAGTCGACAAACCTATGACGTGAGAGACATTATCGCTCGTGTCGTAGATGACTCTGATTTTGACGAGTTCAAAGCGCTTTATGGGACAACGCTTGTGTGCGGGTTCGCACGAATATTTGGATTCCCAATTGGTATTGTTGCCAATAACGGCATACTTTTCGGTGAAAGTGCACTTAAAGGTGCGCACTTCGTCGAACTCTGCGCAAAACGTAAAATTCCGCTTGTATTTCTGCAAAATATTACCGGCTTTATGGTGGGTAAACAGTACGAGCACGGCGGCATTGCAAAGCACGGCGCCAAAATGGTAACTGCAGTAGCGTGTGCCAATGTTCCAAAGCTCACCGTTCTTATTGGTGGAAGTTTCGGTGCGGGTAACTATGGCATGTGCGGAAGAGCTTATGACCCACGGTTTCTGTTTATGTGGCCAAACGCCCGTATATCAGTAATGGGAGGCGAGCAAGCAGCTGGTGTACTGGCTCAAGTAAAACGCGACCAGAAAGCGCGTGCGGGCGAGACATGGAGTGAAGAAGAAGAAAAGTCTTTCAAACAGCCGGTTATCGATACCTATGAAAAGCAGGGTCACCCCTATTACGCGTCTGCGCGGCTCTGGGACGATGGCGTTATCGACCCCGCAGATACTCGCTTGGTACTGGGGCTGTCGCTTTCAGCGTCGCTTAACAAGCCTATCGAAGACACCCAATTTGGCATATTTAGAATGTAGGAGTTTAGGTCATGGAACCATCGGTTATTTACCACGTAGACGAAAGAAACATCGCCACTGTTACATTGAATAGAGCTGAAAAGCACAATGCCTTCGACGATAAAATGATAAGTGAGCTAACCCGTGCATTTAAACAGGCGGGAGAAGATAAGAACGTAAGAGCACTGATCTTAAAGGCCGAAGGTAAAAGCTTTAGTGCTGGTGCTGATCTTAACTGGATGAAAAGAATGGCCACCTATACCGAAGCGCAAAATGAAAATGACGCACTCGGTTTGGCAGAAATGCTGCAAACGCTTTACACAATGCCGAAGCCAACGATAGCAAGAGTACAAGGCGCAGCCTTCGGCGGAGCTGTAGGCTTGATTGCGTGTTGCGACATTGCCATCGGAAGCAAGCTGAGCAAGTTTTGCTTAAGTGAAGTTAAAATTGGTCTTATCCCGGCCACAATTAGCCCTTACGTTGTAGAGGCAATGGGCGCTCGTGTTTGCAGACGTTATTTCCAAACGGCGGAAGTTTTTTCTGCCAGAAGAGCCAGAAGGTTAGGCCTTCTAAGCGAATCGGTGACTGAAGACGAGCTTGATAGCACTATCGACAACATTTTATCTAACATCATTAAGAACGGACCTCAGGCTGTAGCGAAAGCGAAAGCGCTCGTGCAGTGGGTGTCTTCGCAAGAAATCAATAATGAGTTACTGAGCAAAACAAGTAAGTTAATTGCCCAAGTTAGGACCTCAGAGGAAGGTCAAGAGGGCTTATCTGCCTTTTTAGAAAAGCGCAGTGCTTCTTGGGTGGAGATGAACAATGATAAATAAATTACTAATTGCAAACCGCGGTGAAATTGCCTGCCGTGTTATAAAGACAGCCATCGCACAGGGCATAAAAACCGTCGCCGTATACTCAGACGCCGACCGCAATGCACTGCACGTAAAAATGGCAGATGAGGCTATTTACCTTGGCCCTTCCCCGTCAAAAGAAAGTTATTTAAAAAGCCATGTAATAATCGAAAAAGCAAAGCAGCTAGGCGTTGATGCTATTCACCCAGGTTATGGTTTTCTCTCGGAAAATGCTGAATTCGCCAAGCTTTGTGCTAAGAACGACATTATCTTCGTAGGCCCACCAGCGTCAGCAATTGAAGCAATGGGCTCTAAATCTGCGGCTAAACACATAATGGAAAAAGCCGGCGTACCTCTAGTACCCGGTTACCATGGCGATGACCAAGACGAATCGGTATTAAAAGCAGCTGCTGATGATATGGGCTATCCAGTGCTTCTTAAGGCTGCTGCCGGTGGCGGTGGTAAAGGTATGCGTCAGGTTTGGAGCGAAAAAGATTTCTCCCAAGCCCTAAACGCTGCCAAACGCGAGTCTATGGCGAGCTTTGGCGATGACCATATGCTTGTTGAGAAATACCTGACTCGGCCTCGTCATGTCGAAATCCAAGTTTTTTGTGACACCCATGGTAATGGAGTTTACCTCTTCGAGCGCGACTGCTCAGTGCAGCGTCGACATCAAAAAATTATTGAAGAAGCCCCTGCCCCAAACATGTCTGCGCATGTTAGAGAAAAAATGGGTGAGGCTGCAATTCTTGCAGCCAAAGCAATCAATTATGTTGGTGCTGGCACTGTTGAGTTCTTACTTGATGAAGATGACTCATTCTACTTCATGGAAATGAACACACGCCTGCAAGTGGAACACCCTGTTACCGAGATGATTACGCGAGAAGACTTAGTACTTTGGCAACTCATAATCGCTGAAGGAAAGCCGTTACCTAAGGCGCAAAACGCACTTACATTAACGGGACATGCATTCGAAGCGCGTATTTATGCCGAAGATCCAAAGAATGAGTTTTTACCTTCAACGGGTACCTTACGCTTACTGCATGCGCCAGAAGAAAATGATGTAGTTCGCGTAGATACAGGTGTAGAGCAAGGTGATGAAGTAAGTGTGTTTTACGACCCTATGATTGCCAAGCTTGTGGTTTGGGGAGAGAGCCGTGAAGTTGCACTGAAGCGTTTAACAAGCGCCTTGGGGGAATATTATATCGACGGGGTAAGCACTAACATTGATTTTTTAAAGCGTGTAGCGTCACACCCATCTTTCGTCTCCGCGGAACTAACAACTACATTCGTGGAAAAGCACCACGGTACACTCTTTATTGAAACGACTAATCAAGACACCCAACACAACTTCCCCGCTATGGCACTACTTCCTATTCTAACGAGAAGCCAAAGCCCAAGAACACCCTCTGTATGGTCGACAGCCGGCGCTTGGAGGGTCAATAGTCAACACAGTGAGACGCTTACGCTGATTAGCGACAACAAGGAAACACAGGTTGAAGTTAAGCATCATTTTGATGATAGCCATGGTTACTGGGAAGTAACCGTAGATGGCCAAAGCTTTGCGGCCTCTGGCGTTATTATTGACCAAACGCTAAACGCTACTATTGACGGACACAAGAGGACGTTTTCATTCTCTCAAGATAGCGAACAGTTTACCCTTTTTAACAAAGACAGCCACGTCAAGTATGTTGTTAAGACAGCATCGTTAGGTGACGTCAACAGTACCGATGACCAAGCAAACTTTAATGCACCAATGAATGGCACTATCGTTACCCACCTTGTTAGCAAGGGGCAAGAGGTCAAAAAAGGTGAGCCTATCCTAATAATGGAAGCCATGAAAATGGAGCACAGCATTATTGCTCCTCATGATGGCAAGGTTGAAGAGTTTTATTTCAACCCAGGGGAGCTCGTTGACGGTGGGGCAACGCTATTAGCGTTTTCTTCGAAAGATTTGGCTGAGGCTTAATATTATGCTTCCATCTAAAGTCAGTATTGTCGAAGTTGGTCCGCGCGACGGACTGCAAAATGAAACGCTCAACTTAAGTGCAGCGCAGAAGATTGAGCTAATAAATCTACTTTCAAAAACCGGCCTTAAACGCATAGAAGCAGGCAGCTTTGTTTCTCCAAAGTGGGTACCTCAAATGGCAAATTCGGATGAAGTTTTCCAGGCACTCCCTTCTAGAACAGATGTCCAGTATTCTGCGCTTACACCTAATCTTAGGGGACTAGAAACCGCTATTGACGCTGGCGTAAAAGAAGTTGCTGTGTTCGGCTCTGCATCTGAGGCATTCTCGCAAAAAAATATAAACTGCTCTATAAGCGAGAGTTTGAAACGCTTTGAAGATGTTTTTCAATTGGCTGATCAGAATAATATCAAGGTTAGAGGCTATGTTTCATGTGTTATGGGGTGCCCCTATCAAGGGGACATTTCGCCTAAAGCAGTTACGCAAGTGAGTAAAGCCCTACTTGATATGGGTTGTTATGAAATTTCGTTGGGGGACACTATTGGAGCCGGCACGCCTAGAGCAACGAGTCTACTGTTAGAAGATGTGCTTAAGGATATACCTGCACAAAAACTTGCGGCCCATTTTCACGATACATACGGCCAAGCTCTCGTTAATTTGTACAAAGCAATTGAATACGGGATTGCTACTATCGACTCCGCTGTCGCGGGTCTTGGGGGGTGTCCTTATGCAAAAGGGGCTAGTGGAAATGTTGCAACTGAAGATGTTGTTTATATGCTTAATGGGATGGAAATTTCATCAGGTGTGAATATGGATAGATTACTTACTGCATCGTCCTATATCTCTGAGGTTTTGGGCCGCCCACCGGTATCGAAAGCCGCAAACGCATTATTAGCTAAATAATTGATTTTTTTTTGGAGCATGCTGCCCTTCCAAGCATGCTCTTTTTATCGAGCCATCCATCCTAAAAGTTTTTTATGACGCTTTAGCTTGATGCTAGCCTACCTCTTATCAAGATACCTCCTAGCAAGACACCCACCATAAATTTAGCAAGACACCCACTATAAATTGTATCGATTACTCATGTAGCCATTTAGTTGCTACTTTTTGATAAAACTTCTAAAAAGCTAACGTGGGTGTCTGCGTAACTTTCTTTTAAAAGGGGGTTTATAATGGATGTCTTGCCAAATAGAACATGTTTAACAATGGGTGTCTTTCCTAGCAGTTCAGGTATAAACAAAACACACCTTGAGTTCAGGTCACAAAGGGCTAGTGATAATGCTACTGTCTTGAAACTTTTTCCAACGATCGTAGAAAAGCATCATGGCGCAAAGCAGGGAATCTCTTATAAGCCTTCAAGATACCCCTTATTATCATTGTATTTCGCGATGTGTACGTCGAAGCTACCTTTGTGGCTATGACCACACAACGAATGTTAGCTATGAGCACAGAAAGTCTTGGGTCGAAAACAGGTTACTGTTTTTAAGTAGTATTTTCGCTATCGACATTTGTGCATATGCCGTCATGAGTAACCATATTCACATTGTGTTGTGTGTAAATAAAAGCGCAGCGCTATCCTGGTCACTAGATACGGTTTTACGCCAATGGCACAAAATACACAGGGGAACTCTACTTACCCAAAGGTATTTAAAAGGAGAGGTTCTGAGCGATATTGAGATAGAAGCAGTCAAAGAAACCGCAGATATCTACAGGAAAAGACTCTTTGACATCAGTTGGTTTATGAGAGAGTTAAACGAGCATATTGCAAGAAAAGCGAACGAAGAGGATGAGTGTACAGGCCGCTTTTGGGAAGGACGCTTTCGCTCTCAAGCACTATTAACTGAAAAAGCGTTGCTATCTTGCATGGCTTATGTCGACTTAAACCCTATTCGGGCTAATACGGCGAAAAGCTTAAACGATTCTGTGTACACGAGCATTTATACACGACTTTTCTGCCCATCAAAAAATAAAAAGACTCAGGGTTTAATACCATTTAAAGGTGAAAAGCGACTCAAAAACAAAAAATATTTAAATCTTACGCTCAAACAATATTGCTTTCTTCTTAGCGATTCGATTGCCGCATTAAACAATTCGTTGCCGAAAAACAGCACAACCTCATCTGAGGTACAAAATGTTGAACGAGTCATTATTGATACAACCTCACCACAGTGGCTACAAACCATAAGCAGTTTCGAAAATCTTTTCTCATTTGCAGTAGGTAACACGGCGTCTATGTTGGCGTTCAAAAAGCGCACCAATAGGAAAAGAATGGCATGTATTAAGTCTGCAGCAGTTTGCTTTGACGATTAGCTGCCTATCACTTTTCATTCGGTAAAATAAGTGAAGCGACTATGGCAAATAAAAGCATAGCAGACATGATATATACGACGCTGAACGACAAAACAGGCGTTAAGGCAGCGTAGATAGCCCCAAAGCCAAGCAAAACAAGTCCGATTGCTGTATTAGAAAACCCGACAAGCTCAGTTCTGTCATGACCATCTTTTACATCTAAACTATAGGTTTTTCTTCCTGTCCTTACGCCAGCATGGGCAACGGAGAGAACGAAAAATAGAAGTGCTGAAGTGACTATTGACGTTGATTGAAGTACAAGTAATCCAACGCATGCAAATAGAGCGAGAACGCCTGAGGCTTGAAGCGTTAGCTTTGCACTCTTATCCGCAATTTTACCCCAAATAATTGAAGACAAAAGCGCCGCTAATGCTTCTGCGCCAATATAAATCGGAAGTAACTCTTGGGCCTCGCCGCTTTTTTCAAGCATGAAATAAGGAGCAACTAACGCAGAGTGAACGAATAGGCCTCTAACGAATATAAACTTGTACACCGTCGAATCAAAATCAATGCCCATGGCACCGTCTGAACTGTCATCTAATTCTACGTTTGTTTTGATTGGCCAGACGCATACTAATGTTACAAGGAAGGCCAATACACTCACGCACAAAATGACCATAAGCGTATTAGAAGAAAAAGCCCCCTCATAGAGCGCTAAGGGTATAGCTATGAGAAGCGTTATTACTCCAGACACCGTTGAAGCGACGCCAATCAGATTTCCTCGCTGGCCCTTTCTCGCTACATCAGCCTCCATATCTTTGACCGTAAGTGAACAAGCTGAGCGCCCTAGACTTAACAATACAAGTGAGGCAAGTATGCATGCTCCCGCTTTGGCATCAGATAAGAGTGTGGCAGAAACAAGCATTCCAATGACAGCAAGAGACTGAACCAACATACCCACCCGCCACACTATGTGTCTCTTTGGGTGTTTACGCAGATATATGCTTATTAGAACCTGAGGAAGGAGAGCTCCAGACTCTCTAATGGGCACTAACCAACCGATCATCCAAATCGGCGCACCAACGCTCAAAAGAAGGGCTGTCAAAGTGGTTTTTGCTGAAATTAAAAGGTCCGCAAGCTTGTTGAAAGACAAGCCCGCTATGAGTTGAATTTTTGGTTTCATTAAGCCGGATGTGTACCGCTATTTTTTGTGTTTAATTACGGCACCTTTCGATAATAAGATCATAACGCCGCCTCAGTTACACATCATTCTCTACTAGTATCTTTAAGTTCTCTAAACCCATCTCGAAGTCCGGTCCAATCATGCCGTCCATTAGTAAAGCAAAATATCGATTGATTGGATTATTGTCTACCGTCCCTTCATCCCTCCAAGTAACTAACGTACCACCTGCCGTTGGCTTTATTTCTACTATCCCCGAAGAGCCCATGTCAAAATCTGGGAAATACAAACGGTAAAGTACACGTTTATTGTGCTCTAATTGAGTAATCTCCATTTCGCCATTTCCCTCAGACTCGCTTTCCCATACCGAACGCATGCCAATAGCTCTATCTGGACCTGAGTAGGTAAGCTGCATATTAGGGTCTCGTTTAAACCAAACGCCCCATTTTTTCCATTCTCGTAAATCTACAACGTATGGGTAGACATCAGAAGGTTCGGCATCAATTGTGATCGTTCTTTCTACACTATAATCTTTCGGAATGAAAAAGCTAGAAATCACGAAAATTGCAATTACAGCGCCAAATACTATTAAAAGTTTCTTCAGTACACCCATAAAAAGCTCCGTTAATAAATCAACCTCACGAATATAACATTTAATTAACAATTGTCACTGGATGTTCTACATATTCTTTTCTTATTTAAAAGTTAGATAGACACCCAATTTAAACTTTTTTACGGATGTTCGGCGCATTTTTCATAGAAGAATGCTTCATGGCCTGGAACGAGAATTAGGGTGGGTGTCTTTGCAAGTCGTCTTTGCAAGTCGATGTAAGCTGCTTGACTTGGGTGTCTCTGTAAGCCGCCACACAACACAATTTTAAAAAAATTTACCAATTCGTCACAAACATTGAAAATCCCACTGTCATTCTAAAATATCTTGTGTAGTATGGGTTTATGTTATCAAAAAGCCTGTTCAAACAGGCCGTTCATATATAGCGCAATCAATCGCAACACTTCGTTTTCTTTTTATATTTCTATCGATACACAGTTGTCGCTTTTTTACAGGAGTTTATAGGAAATGGCAGATCAAAGTTCTCGTTACATCAGTAACCTTACTCGCGATACTTATGCGCTCATTCTTGCGGGTGGAAAAGGTTCTAGATTACACGAACTCACTACTTGGCGAGCTAAACCGGCACTTTATTTTGGCGGTAAATTTAGAATTATCGACTTCCCGCTATCAAATTGCGTGAATTCTGGTATTCGACGAATAGGCGTGGTCACCCAATACAAATCGCACTCTCTCATCCGTCACCTTGTAAGGGGCTGGGGCCACTTTAAGAAGGAGCTCGGCGAATCTGTTGAAATTCTTCCGGCTTCTCAACGCTTTTCAGACAGTTGGTATGAAGGCACCGCTGACGCCGTTTTCCAAAACATAGATATCATCCGAGATGAGCTGCCGAAATATGTCATGATCTTGTCGGGCGATCATATTTACCGAATGGACTACGGCGATATGCTAGCCAAGCACAAAGAATCAGGTGCCAAGATGACCGTTTCCTGCATGTCAGTACCTTTAGAAGAAGCAGCAGGTGCATTCGGCGTGATGTCAGTAGACGAGAACTACCGTATTAATGGTTTTGAAGAAAAACCTGCAAACCCCACTCCCCTTCCAAATGATCCCACTCGCTGTCTAGCGTCTATGGGCAACTATGTTTTCGATACCGAATTTCTTTTCGAACAGCTACGGGTTGACTCTGAAAACATGGGGTCTCAGCGCGATTTTGGTAAGGACATTATTCCATCTATTATTGCAGACCACCCCGTCTACGCTTACCCGTTTGAACAAAGTGGTGGCGATAACGCCTACTGGCGTGACGTCGGCACAATTGATTCCTTTTGGGAAGCGAATATGGAAATGGTTGCGCCAGTTCCACAGCTTAATTTGTATGATAGAAAATGGCCCATTTGGACATACCAAGAACAATTACCACCGGCCAAGTTTGTATGGGAAGACCACGACAGACGTGGCGAGGCAATTAACTCTGTCGTTTCAGGGGGCTGTATTATTTCAGGCTCAACGCTTCGCTCGTCAATTTGTTTTTCTAACGTACGTGTGCATTCTTACGGTTTAATTGAAGACGCGGTCATCCTTCCCGATGTAGAAATAAAACGCCACTGCAAATTGAAAAGAGTCATTATTGATCGCGGCTGCGTTATCCCAGAAGGCACAACAATTGGTTACGACCTAGAGCAAGATAAAGCGCGAGGGTTCCGCGTTTCAGAGAAAGGTGTAGTGTTGGTAACCAGAGAAATGTTAGGCCAGCCGGTTGGCGGTTTAAGCCAGCCCCAAACATCAGCATAACCCTCTAAAAATGATTTGGCGCAACTGCGCCAAATCGTGCCCCACTATGTATTCCACTTCGTTATCGTACGTTCTATAAACGCTGCCACTTGCTCTGGATGTTCTAAAGGAAACATATGCCCCCCTTCAAGCACAGCATGATCAATAGCGTTATGCTTCATTAGGCGAGAATACATTTCTGGCTTACATACATTACTTTTACTTCCCGTTGCGAGCACTGCCGGACATTGTAGTTTCCCTCTATATTTTCCCAAATTATGAGGTACGTTTCGAAACAACGCAGCTTCAACGTCAGCACGAAATGTCAGCGATATATTGTCTCCTTTTAACGCAGTCACCGACTTTACATAGTCTCGTACGCAGCGTTTGTCCATATCTCTAAACAAGGCTTTGCTATGAAAGTATGTTTCCATATCGGTATTACTCGGCCAACTAGTATTGCGAGTTTGCGCGAGCTTCGCCGGGGTTAGCTTATTGATTAACGGCGTATACTTAGCAAACCTGAAAAAGTAGCTTAGCGGGCCAACCACCAGCGGCGGGTCGAGTAAAATGATGCCTCGAAATAGCTCTGGCGCCTCGCATGCGGCCATATAGGTGATAACCGCACCAAATGAATGCCCAACGCCAAATACACCGCGTGAGTCTGTATTCTCCTTTCTTACATGCTTAATAAGCTCGTGAACTTGATTTCGCCAATTGCCATTCACGGGAAACTTAGGGTCGTGGCCGAAACGCTCAACGTGTAAACGATTGAAGTTCTTAGGCAACGCCGAAAACATCGCATTGTAACTGCCAGCGGGAAATCCGTTTGCATGAGCAAAATGAAAACTCAACTCTGTCGAAGACACCAATATACTCCGTTATGTCACAAACAAATAAGGGGCTTGAAATCAGCCCCTTAGCAATAAAGCACGATAATACTACAAGCCTCTGGCTTCTGCCATTTCCCAATCTTTTACGATTTTGGTACTTGTCCATAAGAAAACAGCAATTGAGAGCCCATAAGGCACCACAAGGTAAATAAGCGCTTGTCGCAATGCTTCTGTTTCACCAAGAGAAGGAACCAGTGCCTGACTTATAATACCGGTAAGCGTAGGCCCGCCACCTAGGGCAATAATATTTAACACGAAGAAAAATAGCGCCGTTGACATTGCCCGTACGTTTATTGGCGCTAGGGTTTGCGCCATAGCGAAGCTGGGCCCCAAATACGACCCGCTGGTAAATAATAATAGCGCCATTAGCCCAACAGAAAGCCATAAGTCTTGGACCTGAAGCGAAGCGTAAAAAGCCGGCACACCGATAATCAGCGCAATAGCAGGCAAAAGCGCATACGCCTTTTTATTGTGCTTACCCCATCGGTCTGCGATATAGCCACCCAGCCATACACCTAACGCGTATGCAGTACCGTTAATAATTCCAAATACAATCAGCAGTTGGGTAATGTCTAGCCCCGCAAATGCGCGTACGTAATAATCGATTACCCATGTTGATATTGCATAGTTTCCGAAAGAACCAAACGAAATACCCAGCGCCATTCCCCACCATGTGGGTATCTTTAAAAGCATTTTAAGCGATGACTTTACGCTTGGCTTGTTCGTTGTATCATCACTTGGCGCAGATACGGTTCGAGTTGGCTCTTTTACCGTTAACTTAAGCAGTATCGCAAGGAGCACGCCAGGAATACCCACACTGTACATAACGGTACGCCAGTCTGCTGAGCCACCTTGCAAGAAAAATGCAGACGCAAAAAACGCTAGCATAACGCCAAAAGGGATACCTAAAGAGTAAATAGCGAGTGCCCCCGCTCGTTTTTCTTTCGGAAAAAGGTCAGAGATAATACTGTGCGACGGTGGGCTGCCCCCTGCTTCGCCAATGCCAACGCCTATTCGAGCAATGGCAAGCTGCATGTAATTTGCCGCCAACCCCGAAGCTGCGGTAAACCCGCTCCACAACGTAAGTGAGATGGCGATGATATTCACCCGGCTGTAGCGGTCTGCGAGCCAAGCAATAGGAATTCCCATCACCGTGTACAATAGCGCGAAATAAACCCCCTTTAACCACCCAAGTTGGGCGTCATCCAAACCTAAATCAGCTTTAATGAAAGGTGAAAGGATCCCAATGATTTGCCTGTCTATAAAGTTAAAGGCGTAGACCAGGGTTAGTATGAATAAAACGTAATTTCGGTAACTTCTTGATGTTCCGGCTTCATTAGCAGGAATACCTTCTACGTGAGTATGGGCCATAACAGTCCTTTTAAGTGACGATAACCCCAGTCTACGCATTAGGTAAAAAAATAAACAACTTATTGTTACTTATTTGTTAACATAACGAAAATTTCTAACTCAGGCTTTTCGTTCTATAGCGCTTAGGGTAGGATGACAAAACACTCAACTCATCAGACCAGACAGCAAGTATGACAGTAGACGAATTGCTCAATATCCCTCAGTTATCACAGACTTCGGAAAACACATGGAAGGTTGATGGCCTTATCATTCCCAAAACGTGGGGACAGGGCCGTACCGCATTTGGCGGCATTTCTGCCGGTATGCTCTACTGTGCAGTAAAGCAACAAGTTACTGACAATCGGGTATTGCGCTCATTCACCACTAACTTTGTGGGCCCGTTGTCACTTGAAGCTCCTTTTTCTATTGAAGTTACTTTGCTAAGAACGGGTAAAAACGTATCGCAATTTACGGCACACGCTATTCAAAACGGAAAAAGCTGCGTGTTCTCTCAAGCCTGCTTTGGCGTTGCCAGGGCGTCTGGAATTCGCGTCGAGAACAACGAAAAGCACGATATGCCTTTACCAAATAAGGCTAAATTTATACCGCAAATTCCTAAAGTAACGCCAAAATTTTTGCGTTACTTTGACTTAGCCATCGACGAAGGTGGCATTCCATTTACGCGCAAGAAAACCAGTCACTACCATGGATTTATGCGTTTTAAAAAGGCGCCTGAAGCCATTACCGATGCCCATATCATCACCATGATTGATGCATGGCCGCCAACCTTGCTGCAAATGATGAAGCTGCCTGCACCAGCAAGCACAGTTAGCTGGAATTTAGAGTTTATTCATCCGCATAAACCTGTAAGCCCCACCGATTGGTTTGGCTATAAAGCGCATACGCGACAAGCGGCCGATGGCTACGGACATACGGAAGCAACAATTTGGGATAAAGACAACGAGGTGATTGCGATAAGCAGGCAAACCGTCGCGATTTTCGATTAAACCGGAAGGCTAAACTGAAGCGTGTATACGCTTCAGTTAGTACAACATAAAGGCATTAGGATTAAATAGCGATATAATCGAAATACACTGTAGATTGGTTATATCTAGTGCATCTTCTAGATCTTCCCGCTTTAGCGAAAGCGCCTCGTGTTGCTCAGGTTTGAGGTTATGGTAGCTTGGGTAAATCTCAGGGTTTACATTATCGAGAGCTAAAACGTACGACAACTGCAGAATTTTATCTTCAATAGTCGTGGCCCCTTCCTCCCCTTTGTGAATACTATCAATAGGCGCATAAATCGTACTGGGAATATCCCACTTTTCAATGAGCCTGGCCGATAGCTCGGCATAAGTAAAACCCAACACGCCAAACTGAAGCTCTGCTGGGCTCACTCGGGCATTAAACGCCTGACAGCGCGTAGCCGATTCTGGTAATACGGACACGGTAACAAGCTCGCCAATATTGTGAAGCAACCCGGAAACAAAAAGGCGCTCAGGTTCACGAATATTGCGCATATCTGCAAAATACTTTGCCAAAAGGCCGCAGGAGACACTTTGCTCCCAAAATTTATCTAAATCGATACACTGGCCGTCAACATCGCTAAAGGCCTGACTAACGCCATAGGCAAGTGCTAAATCGTAGGTAGATCGGGTGCCCACCACCTGAATTGCGCGAGTGACGGTATCAATTTTGTTAGGAAATCGATACAACGCAGAGTTCGCCACACGCAGAAGTTGGGTGGCCAACGAAGGGTCAAAAGCAATGATCTCACCGATGTCATCGATGCTTGAAGCTTCGTCATCCATACAAGCTTTAAGTCGAGTTACCGAGTCTGGTAATACGAAGAGGTCTTCCGCTTTGGAAACTAGTTCATCTAAATTCATTCGTGCACTCTCTTAATGCCGCCTTTATCAATATAGCGCCCAAGGTACGTCCATTTGCCTCACGTTTGTTTAGGTATAGGCACAAAAAACGGGTAGGTCAATAAATACCGCTTAGTAAAAAAGTATGATTTTTTTATTAATCAAAACGTTATATTAAGCAATTAAATTGCGTTTTATTAGCTGATTTTTGCATCAGCCATACGCCGAGCTTTTATTTTTAAGCACCTATACAAAGGCAATAACACCCACACTAATAAGCCATATAATCAGCTTCATCCCGATTGGCTTATTATACCGTGCCGCTTGTTTTTACATACCTATAATTGTAATACAAAGAAAAACTCGGGGTAATTACCTATAAGAATTAGATTTTCTAAGGGTTACCCCTTTTTTGCAGTTTCAACGCTAGAGAAGCAGATTTATGTTAGCATTACGCGCTAACACCACAACACCGCGCCTTTTAAGGCTAACCTCAAACGTAAAAGTTAAAATTTCACCATGTTAAATGTTGCTGTAATTGGTTATGTATGGCCTGAGCCTAATTCTTCGGCCGCTGGCCAAAATATGCTATCGCTTATAACGCGCTGTTTAGACGCTAATTTTAACGTAACGTTTTTAACCGCAGCGACAGATAGCGAGCACAAAGCAGACCTTGAAGCACTGGGCGTGCAAGCCCATTCTGTGGCACTGAACTGCAGTTCATTCAATACGCTGATAGCGCAGTTAAATCCAGACGTGGTTATATTTGATCGCTACATGACAGAAGAGCAGTTTTCGTGGCGGGTGAAAGAAAGTTGCCCCGAAGCGCTACGCATTTTAAATACAGAAGACTTACATAGCTTACGCCAAGCAAGGCACGATGCCGTAAAGAAAACAGGCGATGCTAAACAGGCACAATTAAGCAGTGAGTTAGCACAAAGAGAAATCGCTTCTATATTACGTAGCGACCTCACCCTAGTAATTTCCAAACAAGAGATGGCGCTGCTCACTGAACACTACGGCGTGCCAGCAGCGCAGCTTCATTATCACCCCCTTGTTGTTGGCAATACAACGACGATACAGGTTCCTTTTGAGCAGCGCGCCAATTTCGTTCACATCGGTAACTTTCGCCATGCGCCTAATTGGGATGCAGTACTTCAGCTTAAGCAAAGCCTGTGGCCTGCAATTAAAAAAGCACTTCCCCAAGCAGAACTGCACATTTACGGCGCTTATCCACCTAAAAAAGCCACACAACTTCACAACGACAAGCAAGGCTTTTTAGTGAAGGGTTGGGCCGCAGACGTTGAATCAGTGATGGTAAACGCCAAGGCACTAATTGCGCCTTTACGATTTGGTGCTGGCGTGAAAGGAAAGCTTTTAGATGCAATGCGATGTTTTACACCAAGTATTACAACATGGGTAGGCGCGGAAGGCATCGTACGTAGAAAGGTAGCGAAAGACGACCCGAGTAATGACGCACCGTATTCATGGCCCGGGGCTATTTGTAGCACTGATATCGCTAAACCTGAGGTGGTTAACAACTATGTAGAGCACGCTGTAGCGCTCTATACCAATAAAGAGGTGTGGGAAAATGCGAGCCACCAAGCGGAATGCTTACTTAATGAGTTTAAAGCCCACCAACCTCAATTTGAGCTCACCACAAAGATACTAAATTTAACGCAAAGTTTAGAATCGCACAGAGCGACGTTATTTATGCAAAGCCTACTTTGGCACCAAACACTGACGGCGAGTAAGTACATGAGCCAGTGGATAGAGGCGAAAAACAAGTAAAATTAAGCCACAGGTTTAATTAGATATCCTTTTTAATTAGATATCCCTGAGCTTCGCTATAACCGACTTGATCCCGTTTCCTCGCGATTGGCTTAAGTGGCGCTCAAGTTGGCATTGCGATAAATAATTTTCAAAATCAAAGGCCGCTCGCTGCTGCTTGGTAAGTGAATTTGCTTTTTCAAGTAAAACGGCGAGTACGCCACGTATTACCTTACTTGGTGAAAACGCCATAAGACAGCCTTCATCGTGAGAAAAAGCTAACCATACTGGGCTTTCACACCCTTCCACCGCAGTATCATCATTGCGCTCTGGCTGTGGTAGCGGAGTTAGCGCCTTTCCCGCTAACATGAGTGTGCGAGTAAAGTCATCCCACCCTTTCGCATTAGCCAGCGATTCGCCAAGAGGAAGTAAATTATCTTCGGATGACATACACAAACCTTAACTTAGTTGCCGTTTAACGCAGCGGCAAGGTCTTCAGCGGTCATAACCAGGTTCTCAACGTCGCTTGTTGTTGGGAACATAACAAGTTCAACACCGTTTTTCTCAAGGCCTGGTAGCCACGTTTGAGTAAATTCGTATAATGCTACGTTTGTACATTGACCAACAATTTCGTTGATATCTACGAACTTCTGCGCCAAATCTTTATGTGGAAATACCGGCAGTTGGACGCTATCACCGTTTTCAAACATAACAAACCCTTCGTTGCCCTGCACCAGCCAAATCTCATTAGCTTTTACGATATAGCTCACAACAAGTTCTTGGCGTTCTTCGGCACTTAGCCTCATTGCCTGTTCAATCACTGCATCAGTTAGTTTATCTGCAACTGTTTCTGGAAACACAATTCTTTACCTATCTTAAAATTTGCGGCAAGTATACCCGCACTGGTATTAGGCGCAATGAAATAGGCAGGAAAAAAACTCCGTCCCACCTATCCGTTACAAAGACACCCATGATAAAGTTATAAACGTTACAAAGACACCCATGATAAAGTTAAGCCAAGCCACAAAAACCATGCAATTTAATCGCGAAGAATCACCGTCCATGCGAAACCTATTTACCGCTCTTAAGCAAGACACCCATGCTAGCCACACCACGCTAGAAAATACTTATCCATTTTCGATTTATCACGATGATAATTTATTTAGCGTAAAGGCTTATCAAGCCGTACTTTTCGTGATGAGAAACTTTCACGAAACTGCTGCCCGTGTGGTAAATCACGCAAAGCAGAACAGCACACAGCTTGAAGGCATTGCATCGATGATTAATAGCGATGCTATTTTAACCGCCATTAGCGAAGACACCCACGCGTTGCATTCAATGAGCAATACCTCAAACATCACAGCAAACCCCCAAGAAGAAAACGCCCATATTGAAAAATCTCAGCTCACTGATACTGGTGCCTTTTACAAAGACACCCACCCCACTTTTCACAATACCCTCTTAAGCCAATGCGACATTAAAGAAAACATTAAGCAAGACACCCACGCTAAAAAGCCCCTAGATTGCAACTTTAAATCTCCCACATCACAAGCTATCGCAGCAGCTTACGTATGGTTAGGTTCATCGATGGGGGCAAATATCATCGCCAGGCGGCTAGCTGCCAAGCAGAAAGAGATTCCAACGAACTACTATCAGGCTATGGCGAGCTGTGCGAAAAGATGGGTGTCTTTCAAACAAGATGTTGACGCTCTACTTCCAACACTTGTTTTAGAAAATAGTGAGGTAATAACAGACATCATTGATGATGCTAATGCATGGTTTGAATATTTAATTGCGTTAGGAAACCAAGTTCAATTAACCAAAGCTTCGCAAGAAGCGAATTTATAGCCACCTTTTGCGGCCTCTCTTCACGCGATCATCGGTAAGCTATAAATAAACTTAATCTATGCAATCGACTGAATGCATTAATATAGCTGCAATTGTTGATTAAGCGCGCCGACGCTTTCTGATAAACTTGCTAGAAGTTCGTATCAACCAGTTTAAAAAATATGAAAGTTATCTCCTTTAATATAAATGGTATTCGCGCTCGCTTACACCAGCTACAAGCCGTTATCGATGCCCACCAGCCTGACATAATCGGGCTTCAGGAAATTAAGGTTCACAATGAGCAGTTTCCTGTTGAAGCAGTAGAAGCAATGGGCTACCACGTTTACTTCCACGGTCAAAAAAGCCATTACGGCGTTGCCTTCTTAGCTAAAAAAGAGCCTTTATCAGTAACTATGGGCTTTCCCACGGATGAAGAAGACGCGCAACGTAGAATGATCATATTAAAAACTACCGATGACGCTGGCCAGCCTGTCACTATCCTGAACGGTTATTTCCCGCAGGGTGAAAACGAAAAGCATGAAACCAAGTACCCAGCCAAACGTAAGTTTTATAAAGATTTAATGACCTATCTGGATGAAAACCACACGCCAGAAGACAATGTAATTGTGATGGGTGATGTAAACATTTCTCACACAGACCTCGATATTGGCATTGGTGAAGAAAACCGCAAGCGTTGGCTACGAACAGGCAAGTGCAGCTTCTTGCCAGAAGAGCGCGAGTGGCTCAACACCCTCTTCAGCTGGGGTTTCGAAGATAGCTTCCGTACGTTAAACCCTGAAACAAACGAAAGGTTTTCGTGGTTTGATTATCGTTCTAAGGGGTTTAATGACAACCGAGGTCTTCGTATTGATTTGATTTTGGCAACAAAATCTCTTCATAGCACGCTTGTTGATGCTGGTATTGACTACGAGCTTCGCGGTATTGAGAAGCCCTCTGACCACGCCCCAATCTGGGCTGAGTACAAAAGTTAAAAATTGAGAATGTAGGCGCAGTAGCCGGGGAGTATATGTGAGTACATTACAAGTCATAGCTTTACTGATGTATGGTGCCTTTTTATTGGGTGCTGTAAAGAATATCGACTTTATTCACTTTGCCAAAAATAAGCAGCAACAACATCTTATTTTCGGCACCGCGGCTTCGCTGTTCGTACTTTGGTTATTCAAAGCCGGTATATTTGAAGGCCTAGACGTACATTTCCTCGGTTTATCTGTGCTTACGCTCATGCTCGGCTTTAGATACGCAATTATCGCCGCTTTTATCGCCCTTGTTGGCGCCACAGCTACCGGCTATGGAACATGGCAAAACCTGGGTGTGAACGGTTTATTAGGTACGGTGCTCCCCATCAGCGTTACTTACCTATTTTATATGCTGTCGTTTCACCGTATCCCTCGCCAGTTATTTGTTTACATCTTCATCTGCGCGTTTTTCCCCGCCGCCTTTTCGATAGCGCTAAAAACCTTATCACTCGGCGCCTTTTATTACATGGACGGCATTTATGCATGGGACATTATCTTCGATAACTATATACTGCTCATTCCGCTACTTGTATTCCCAGAAGCATTACTAAACGGTATGGCGATAACGTTACTTGTTATTTACCAACCCACGTGGGTGTACACGTTTCACGATAAATTTTATCTCGATAACTAAACCCTAGGTCAGTTTTTGCGACTAATGGTTAATAAGGATTTTGTTATTTTAATCTACTATTAATTGATAGGTTTAGTGGTAAAAGCCAAATGCAAATAGAAACGTTCGAGTTACAATGCGCTAACCCTGCGCATATAAAAGAAGACATCGCTGCGCTTTTTGAAAAAAAGTTGCCTTCACTGGTAATTGGCTACGCTAATGCCTGTCTTCCTTTCCAAGATGTTCAGCACGCCTTAAAGCGAGCGTCTACGCCTTTTCTTGTTTCCAGCTCATGCTTGGGTTCACTACTTTGCGATAGCAAAACTGTTAGTGCAAAGTGCGACCTTGCACTTTTTTGTGTGTTTGACGATGCCGGGGCCTACGGCGTTGGCAGTGCCAACATAGATGAGAACAGTGCATTTAAGGCAGGGGCTAATGCTTTACAACAGGCACTCGTGAATGCCGGGCGCCCTTATGAAAGCCCTGCGCTAATATGGTGTGCGCTGCCGCCGGGGAATGAAGAAAGAATTTTAGAAGGGTTTGCCAGTGTGGTTGGGGATCAGGTCCCTATTTTTGGAGGGTCGATGGCAGACAACACCGTTGAAGGCAATTGGACTACCCTTACCCGTGAATCGCTAGGCGCACAAACGATAGCAGTAGCTGTTATGTACCCCGCTTCCCCCCTTGGCTTGAGCTATAGCTCTGGTTACAAACCAACTGATACCGTGTTTAGGGTGTCAAAAGCGCGCGGACGACAACTAAGCGAGCTCGACGGCTCACCCGCCAGCCATATTTATAATCAGGCAACAAACCGTTTAATCGAACAACAACTGCAAGGCGGGCAAATTTTAACGCTTACGTCTTCGGCCCCACTGGGCCGGCCAGTAGCACTAGAAAACGGTGCAACGAGCTATTTACTGTGCCATCCAGATTCTACAGAGGCGAATGGCGCGCTAAGCATGTTTTCTGAAGTGGAAGAGAATGAAGATTTAGTGTTGATGGAAGGTAGTATTTCAAGCCTTACCTCTCGCGCCGAGCGAGTCATTAACAATGCCATTATGCTTTTACCCGAAAATCGACAGCCCATAGGCGTGCTTATGATCTATTGTGCGGGTTGCCGGCTTATGGTGGGCGACGAAATAGACAATATGCTTTGCTCCCTACAAGAAAAATTTGCATCTCTTCCAATATGCGGCCCCTTTACGTTTGGCGAACAAGGTCGTTTTCTTGACGGCAAAAACAGGCACGGCAATCTCATGATTTCAGCAGTAGTGTTTTCCCAATGAATAAAGATTATGAATACGTTTTAGAAGAGCTTGCGCTTGTCTATCGGCTGAAACAACAAGCTGAAGCGCACAAAAAAGAAAGCGACGCTTTGTTAGAAGGAACACAGGCGCTGCTAACCGCCAAAGATAAACAAGACTTGTACCATAAAATGTTCAGTGTCTTTAAAGGGCTGTACAATTACGAAGTATGTTTTGTGCTACAAAACGAAGGGCCAAAGCGTATGACTTGCATTAACAGTACCTACGCGCCGCTTCTTAATACCGTTTGGGAAATTGACGAAACCTTATCCCGTGCGGTCAAAAGTACGCCCGTTGCCCTGTTTGATATCAGACAACAACCTATTTGGCAGCAACATCTCTCGCTATTTGACACTCAAGTCACCTCTGTACTTTACTGCCCGTTTAACGTGCACCAGCAGCAAGCCGTTATCGTGTTTTGCCATCAGTCGCTAGGCTATTACACGCAAGAGTATGTAGACATGGCCAACCGCTACCGCACGTTTACCGAACAAATCGCAATGGGTATGCACGCTAAATTAATGGCTCTTGAAACAGTAAGGCTGAAAGAGGAGAAAGCACAAGTAGAGAAAAGCCTCATCGACTCAGAGAAAATGGCGTCGCTAGGCTTGCTTGCGGCAGGTGTGGCACACGAAATCAACAACCCCATAGCTTTTATCAATAGTAACATCCATTTTCTGCGAAATGTGTTGCCAGCTTTATCTCAAATGCAAAATATTGTGGTTAAACTGTCACAAAGCCAAAGTGATGAAGAACGCGCCCAACTAACTGCAGAAGCCATAGCTTGGCAAACACAGAACAGAATCGATTCATTGAGCGATGAAATTGCAGATATTTGTAGTGAGTCTGAAGACGGGCTTGTTCGAGTCACTGATATTATCACCAGCCTGCGCTCGTTTTCCCATGACGCGGATGTTCAGGACGATGAGACGATAAACGTTAATGACTGCATTGGTCACGCTCTTAGGCTGGTAAATAGTGAACTAAAGCACAGAATAAAAATTCAGCAGAAACTAGACAGTGTGCTTCCTGTTAAGGGGAGAACAGGCAAACTAAACCAAGTCTTGGTCAACCTATTCGTCAACGCAGCACAAGCCATGAACGATGGCGGCACGCTCACAATCACTTCATACAATGATACGGAAAACCATAATACAGTTGTGGTTATTAAAGACACGGGTTGCGGAATAGAAAAACATGCCTTACAAAAATTGTTTGAACCTTTTTATACTACAAAGCCCACCGGCAAAGGTACAGGTTTAGGGCTTTATATCTCATTTTCTATTGTTGAAGCCATGGGTGGCACCATTTCGGTAGAAAGCGAAGTAAACGTGGGTACGACTTTTACCCTCGCCTTCCCAACGAAATTAGCGCATAAAAAAACCGCACAACAGTGCGGTTTCGATACGTCTGGTGATGGTACCTAAGCGTTCAATGCTTATTTATCAAATAATATGTCCATAACGTCAGCAAGCTCACCCTTGCCTTCACGAATTTCTTCTTCAGAAAGACCAGCAATTTCATGCGGGAATACCAACCACTCGTCACTTTCGTTAACGTAGTAATCTGGCACAATGTCAGTGGTATTGTTTTGTGGCTTATACCATGGGCACGCAATACGAATATCTTTAGGCATGTTCAAGCGCATTAGCTTGTTAATTTGCTTTATAAGCGCATCAACACTACGGCCAGAATCGAAAACATCGTCAACAATCAGTAGCTTGTCGTCGGCATTGGCGTTTTCAACTAGGTAGTGCAAACCGTGAACACGGATTTCTTTCGATTGCTGGTTAATACCATAGTAAGACGAAGTACGCACTGCAATGTGGTCGGTAGACGTATTCTTAAATTCGAAGAATTCTTGAACCGCGATACCAATTGGAGCACCACCACGCCAAATACCGATAATAAAGTCTGGGCGAAAGCCATCTTCATACACCTTTGCCGCTAAGCGAAAGGAATCCTGTAGAAGCGATTGCGAGGTGATAAAATTCTTGTTCATGACGTCTCACTGGGCGAAATTTAAAAGACCGCGAGTATAGTGAATTTCGCGTCGATTTGCACGGTTAATTCACCCCATTATTCGTTTTGAAGTGCTTGAGATGGGGCTATTTTCATTGCTTTTCGCGCCGGATACACGCTTGCAAGCACGCAAAGAAGCAACGAGAGCAATGCAATACCAGCAATTTGTATAGCATCCATTTCTACAGGCAAACCGCTTCCATCGGCCGCAAGTGCTAATGGCGAACCAATCAAATCCAAAATGTTATTCAATTGAAGCGTAATAACGACGCCTAATATAAGGCCTATGCCGGCTCCTTTTATGCCGTTAAACAATCCGTTAAGTACGAAAATCCACATAACAGTTCCAGGTAGCATGCCTTGTGTTTGCAATACGGCAATATCACCTTGCTTTTCAGTTACTACCATCACCAGCGCAGACACAATGTTAAATGCCGCTACCGCTATTATTAGCAGCAGCATAAGCGTCATCATGTTTTTTTCCATCTTCACCGCATCAAATAATGGCCCTTGGCGCTCACGCCACGTTCTGATATTGCTTACAGAGACACCCATCGTATCGGTTAAACGTTCAACCACCGCTAAATAGTTAAACGCATCGTTTAAAAACAAACGTAGCGACTGCCCGTTGCCTTTTGGGTCGCGCATCAACCGGTTGACATCTTTTAGGTTCATATACATAGCCTTGTCATCCATTTGCGACCCCATATCGAAGACACCCACGATTGTTACTAAGCGTTGACTCGGCATTCGCCCAAAGGGCGTATACACGCTTGCCCCCGCCACCATTACGCGAAGCCTGTCGCCAACCCTCGCATCAAGTTTTATGGCAAGGGACCGGCCAATAATGACAGAAAAACTTCCTTCTACTAGATCGTTAAATCTTCCCTGCTCCATGTGATTTGCCACAAGAGTGTGCTCTAGCATCACGCCGGGCTCCACACCGTGAACTTGAACGCCGCGTAGATCTGAGCGTGACTGAACGACAGCTTCAGTTTCTCGATATGCCATGCTTGCTACCACCCCTTTGATGGGTGTCTTGCTAAGCGCGTCTACTGTCATAGCCGATTGAGATTGAGGGCTTACGGTGGGTGTCTTTGTAAGCTTCGAGCTATCGTCTTCAGAAATGGGAGGCTTACTTAATGTTGAGATGGGTGTCTCTGTAAGCTTTTGGGTTTGTTTGTTTACGATGGGTGTCTTTGTAAGTGTTGCGTCTTTACTTGTTGTCGTGGGTGTCTTCGTAATTTCGGTGGGTGTCTTTGTAATTTCTATGTGCGGCACGATGCCTAAAACACGTTGTTTTAGCTGGCCCTCTAAGCCGTTCATTACCGACACTACGATGATTAGTGCCATTAAGCCTAAGGCAATGCCGGCTACCGAGAATCGGTTAATGAAAGAGACAAAACTGGTTTGGCTTGATTTGCTAGATTTAGCATAACGATAGGCAATGAATGCAGAAACAGGATAAAACATAGCGCCTTGCTTTTCAGTAATACGGTAATCTGCCTTACATTTGGCTATGCTTATTGAACAAATTATTCAGATAAGTAGCCCAAAGGCGAGATGACGGGGTAACCCCAAAATAGTAAAGTGGGTATACTACGTGTAAGCTACTGGCTGCACAAGAATTAGTGGCAGAGGAATGATGTGAGCGAACTTAGCCAAGAACAAAAACAAGCCCAATTCGATGAATACTTCTCAATCGCCTATTGCGTTAACGCCAACGTGCGTCCTCTAGGTGCTAATGAAACCGTACCTGATGAAGATAACCTTGAAGAGTCAATGCCCTATGCCTTTCGCATCGCAAGCGAAATGGCCGCATTGGAAGCCCAGGCTATTCGCCCGCTAAGAAACCTTGGCGATCACGCTGAGACACTCGCCGAATATCTCAATCATCAGTCGAGAAAAATCGACCTAATGATGTCGTTTGTTTTGCACCAGCAAGATGAGCCCGAACACCGCTTCAAAACGGTGAAACTTGGCGGTGGCGGCGTTATTATCGAATCAAAAGACAAACTAGAGGTAGGCACTCAGGCAGAACTTAAGCTTTTCTTAGATGCCGAAGCTGCCGCTATTTTTTGTTACGGTGAAGTAATTACTTGCGAGCAAGTTGAAGATAGTTACCATATTGCTTTTATTTTTAACACGATACGAGAACAAGATCAGGAGCTTCTGGTTCGCGCAAGCTTACATATTCAAACCCAGCAGCTGCGAAAACGGTCAAAAGATAAAAAAGCGGGATCCTAATTTGCCCCAATAACAGTATATAAGCCGTAAAAAAACCTCTTGCACTAAAACAAACAGGACGTCATGACAGCCACTTTATTATCGCTACCATTACCTGCGCCTAAAAGAGAAGCCGCTTCACAAGACCACAAGCATTGGGGCCAGCTTCAAGGCAGCAGCGCCGCGCTATGTATCAGTCAAGCACTTAGCCAGTATAAAGGCCCTATTGTACTTATCACCGCCGACACGCCTTCGGCGATGAAGCTTGAAAAAGAAATAGCGTTTTTCTTAAGCGATAATAAGCATAATACGCCCATTACTCTCTTCCCTGACTGGGAAACGCTGCCTTATGACTCATTCTCGCCCCATCAGGATATTGTTTCCCAGCGTTTAGAAACCCTGTTTCGTTTTACTCAGCAAGGCGATGGCATTTTCATTGTTCCTGTTAACACGCTAATGCAGCGTCTAGCGCCCACCGACTATTTGGCTAAGTACTTACTGATGCTAAACAAGGGCGACACGTTAGACAGAGACCAATTCAGACGAAATCTAGAGCAAGCCGGCTACTTACATGTAAGCCAAGTAATGAGCCATAGCGAATTTTCTGTGCGCGGCAGTATTATCGACTTGTTCCCAATGGGAAGCGACCAACCGTTTCGTATCGACTTATTCGACGATGAAATAGACTCTATTCGCTACTTCGATACAGAAACCCAGCGTTCTGGCGAGTCAGTCAATAAAATACGTTTGTTGCCAGCCCGTGAATTCCCTACCGATAAAGAGGCCATTACGCTTTTTCGGCAGCAGTTTTTGGAAAAGTTCGATGCGAACAACGCGTCAGAAAGCGTATTTTCCCAAGTAAGCAAAGGCACAATGCCAAGCGGTGTGGAATACTACCTTCCTCTGTTTTTCAAAAACACCGCAACGCTGTTTGATTACCTGCATCCAAAGAGCCTGCTGCTGCTTCACGGCGATGTACAAGACGCCAGTGAGTTTTTCTGGGCCGACGTACAAGAGCGCTACGAGCAGTATCGATATAATTTAGCGCGCCCCCTGCTTGCGCCTGATGAACTCTTTTTACCTATAAACGAACTGTTTGGCGCAATTAAGCAGTGGCCCCGCGCATCGTTAACCAACGCCGTACTTGAAGAAAAGCCGGGCACCACTAATTTACAGTGCGAAAAGCTTGATGACATTGCCATTAACTCGCAGAAAAAAGTGCCTGCCGAGCGCTTAATTAAAACAGTAAACCACGCCACCGACAACGGGGCTAAAGTACTGTTTTGTGCAGAAACCCAAGGCCGTCGAGAAGGCTTGCTGACGGTGCTTGCTAAAGCCGGCATAAAGCCCACTATCGTAGACAGTTACAGTGATTTCATCGCAAGCCACAACAGTATTGGTATTACGGTTGGCATGGTGGATAACAGCTTCCGCTGGCAAACCGAGGAAGGCGAACTGCTGTTTATTACTGAAACCGAGCTGCTAGGCCAAAAGGTTAGCCAGCGTCGCCTACGTGATAAAAGAACCGCTACCGATGAAAGCGCCATTATTCGCAACTTGGCCGAGCTTTCTATTGGCCAACCCGTGGTGCACTTAGATCACGGCGTCGGCCGCTATTTAGGGCTACAAACCCTCGACGCGGGTGGCGTAACCACAGAATATCTGTGTATTGAATACGCTAAACAATCGAAATTATATGTACCGGTAGCCTCGCTTCATTTAATTTCTCGCTACACCGGTGGCGATGCAGACAGCGCGCCAGTTAGCGCCTTAGGCTCAGACGCGTGGACGAAAGCGAAGCAAAAGGCGGCTGAAAAAGTACGCGACGTAGCCGCTGAGCTGTTAGACGTATACGCGCGACGCGCGGCGAAACCCGGCTTCGAATACAAGATTAACTGGGACGATTATCAAGCCTTTGCCGATAGTTTTCCCTTTGAAGAAACACCCGACCAAGCCCAAGCTATTGCAGCGGTTATGCATGATATGGGCAGCCCGTCAGCGATGGACCGCCTAGTATGCGGAGACGTAGGCTTTGGTAAAACTGAAGTTGCCATGCGCGCCGCTTTCCTTGCCGCAAATGCAGGTAAACAAGTGGCTATTTTGGTGCCTACAACGCTACTTGCTCAGCAGCATTATGAAAACTTTAAAGACCGCTTCGCAGCCTGGCCGTTCGAAATAGAAGTAATGAGCCGGTTTGTTAGCGGTAAAGCGCAAAAGTCGGTGGTTGAACGTATTGGCGAAGGTAAAGTAGACATTGTCGTGGGAACCCACAAACTGCTTTCTAGCGATATAAAGTACAAAGACTTAGGCCTTGTCATCATAGACGAGGAACACCGCTTCGGTGTTCGCCAAAAAGAAAAACTGAAATCGCTGCGCGCCGATGTTGATATTCTCACGCTTACCGCAACCCCTATTCCACGTACGCTAAACATGGCCCTTTCCGGCATGCGCGACTTGTCGATTATCGCCACCGCCCCTGCCCGTCGTTTGTCTATTAAAACGTTTGTGCAGCAGCGCAATAAAGCGGTTATTCGCGAAGCCATTATGCGTGAAATTTTACGGGGTGGTCAGGTTTACTTCCTTCACAATGAAGTTGAAAGTATTGCACGAACCGTAGAAGAGATTGCCGAAATTGTTCCCGAAGCACGCATTGCAATGGGGCACGGCCAAATGCGCGAGCGCGAGTTGGAAAGCGTGATGAGCGACTTTTATCACCAGCGCTACAACGTGCTTGTATGTACCACTATTATCGAAACGGGCATTGATGTACCTAGTGCGAACACCATTATCATGGATAGAGCCGACCATTTAGGTTTAGCGCAGCTTCACCAACTGCGCGGGCGTGTGGGCCGTTCACATCACCAAGCTTATGCGTATCTGCTAACGCCGCACCCTAAGCGCATGACAAAAGATGCCGTGAAGCGCTTAGAAGCGATATCTCAGTTAGAAGACCTAGGTGCAGGTTTTGCACTGGCTACTCACGATTTAGAAATACGTGGTGCAGGCGAGCTTTTAGGCGACGACCAATCGGGTCAAATCGCAAGCGTAGGGTTTAGCCTTTACATGGACATGCTTGATAAAGCCGTTAATGCCCTTAAAGACGGCAGAGAGCCGTCGCTAGACGATGCGATGTCTGGCCATACCGAAGTAGAGCTTCGCATACCTGCCCTATTACCGGAAGATTACATTGCCGATGTAAACACACGCTTATCACTGTATAAGCGCTTGGCGAGCTGTGCGACGCAAGATGACATTGATGAGTTCCAGGTAGAATGTATCGACCGCTTTGGCCTGCTGCCAGAGCCGGCGAAGAACTTAATTGAAGTGGCTGAAATTAAACTAAAAGCCCATGATTTAGGCATTCTAAAAGTAGACTTGTCGGCACAAGGCGGTACCATAGAGTTCAAAGAGAACACGAAGGTTAATCCGGGCTATATTATTAGCCTTGTACAAACCAAGCCGAACACCTTCAAATTTGAAGGCAGCCAAAAACTGCGTTTGGTGAAAAAGACCGACACAGCTAAAGCGCGAATTGCGTTCATTAGCGATATTATTGCCGATTTTGCAAAGGAGTCGCGGTAACATGAAGTTATCTCGCTGGTGCCCGTTAGTTGCCTCGATAGGCGCAATTTTCTTAAATACTGTTTCAACCCCTGCACTTGCCAATGATAATTGGTGGTTTGATGTTGAAGTCATTGCATTTAAGCGCAACGTGGCACTAACAGAACTAGAAGAGCAGTTCTCGCTGGCTGACAACCTATCGGCCCCGCGCGCTCAGGCAGACATCATCAGTGATATTATTTCACCTGATATTAGCTACTTAAAACAGGGCTTAGCGGTTTGTGGGGCAGATACCACGGTAAAGTGGCCGAACGAGGCGTTGTTTAATCTGCCACAAATCGATCTTCCGGCTGCACGCGCTTTCTACAGCAGTACGTTTGATACCGAAGAAAATTTAATGCCTGCTCCGAATGCTGAAACCATCGCGGGCTATTGGGCGTCGTTTTTCGGCATTAAGCACAGCACTCCCATACAGGTTCCAGAATTCAAATACTGCGAAGAAGAAAAGCCGTGGCTTAGCGCAGAGTTCACCACCCTTGCCAGCGCAACTGCTGTGGTAAATGACGACGTCAGCGACAGTGAGGCCAGTAGCGACGCGCTACAACCCGCTATCGTATGGAAAGCCCATTACCCGGATAACAGAATGCCTGCGCCTGCTGATTTGCCGATAATTGTAGAAGGACATGACTGGCCGTTAGCGTCAAAAGCGCATTTACTTACCAGTAACGAACAGGCCTTGTCATCGATTTCTCGCCAAATTCGCTCGAATCGCGACCTAGAGCGTTTATTCCACGCTACATGGCGTCAGCCCGTAATATTTGGGAAAAACAATGCCTTCAAAGTGAGGCTTTTCGGTGGTCAAAATTATGCGCAGCAGTACAACCTTTCCGGCGAGATGCGCAAAGATATACAAACTAGCGCGACAGACAATGGGTTAAATGAGAACCCACAATTTGGTTACGATGCCACCGCGTCGCTAACCACAGAAACCGGCACCACTTTTAATACCACTAATACTGCTGCGAATAACACTCAAATATCTGCCAATGTGCCTAACGCACAAGGCGTGCAAGGTATGCCAGACGCTAGCAAAAGCAGTAACGTAGCGTCGGAATTAGTGGCAGTACAAGACCTCTTTACCGCGCTAGAGCGCCGATTGGAAAAACCTAAACCCATTGCGTTTAACGCCTTTAAAGCGCTAGATGGGCCGTTAATTGTTGAGCAAGGCGAAGACGGCGCAGGCGATGGAGCCTTAAGAACGCCTATTTGGGAAATTGACGGTACCATTAAAGTATTCCTTAAATATATTAACCGCGTGCCCTACCTTCACGTTGATAGTGAAATGTTTTACCGACAGCCCGTGCCATTGAGTTACTTTAGCAGCGAAGATGATAGCAAAGTGGAAAATACCGCGCCCCCAGAATACCGGTTAGTGTCGGTGCCACTTGTAGAGCAACGCCGAATTATTAGTACTCAGCTACATTATTTCGACCACCCTTTATTTGGTTTTGTCGTTCAGGTGCGCCGATACCAGCGCCCTTCCACCGGCGACGACGAGTAACCAGTGCCTAGTTAGAAAGGGCCCGGTTAAGATTGGCAGGCTGAAGACACCACATTGGTGGGTTTCTTTTAAGACCGGTAAAGGCTACCCGTTTTAGCCTCGCTTTTAAGAAGCAGCTTTCAAAAAATTAGCTTTAGGTAAGATTTTATGAAAATTTATACTCGTACTGGCGATAAAGGCAGTACGCAAATTTATGCCGACAAAGCCGTTCGCGTTGATAAAGACGACTTAGTTGTGCAAAGTTATGGCGATATGGATGAACTCAATAGTCATATTGGCTTGTTAGCTGCCCATGTACCAGCAACGCATAATTCTCTGCTACACGACATTCAGCGCAGTCTCTTTCAAGCGGGCTTTGCCATTTCAGCAAGTTCTACATTAACCCCAAACGACGTTGAAAAGCTTGAAAGCGCTATCGATTCCCTTACCAGCCAAATGCCGCCCAATACGTCATTTGTTTTGCCAGGCGGAAGCAAAGGCGCAGCACAGGCTCACGTTTGTCGTGCGGTCTGTCGTCGCGCCGAGCGTTCGGTCATTAGCCTTTCAAAACACTACGATGTACCGGAAGTGGTTCACGCCTACTTAAACCGGCTAAGCGACTTTCTGTTCACCTTTGCGCGCTTTTTAAACATAGAAGCCGGCGTAGATGAAGTACCGGTGTAACCGGTACTATCGTTCACTTAACCGCGCAATAAGGGCCACTGCGCTTTCATACTTATCGTAAAGCCCGGCGGGCATCACTCGCCCATACAGTGCCATCACTCGCTCTTGCCTTGCTACGTCACTGTTATTCGGGTTTGAAAAGCGTGCCTCTAAACCATCTAGAATACTCTCCGCGCCTTTCGGGTTGTTGCACGCCAGTACCATATCGCACCCAGCTTCAAGCGCTGCTTCAGCGCGCTCAACATAACTTCCGGCAACGCTTGCACCGTGCATCGACAAATCATCAGAAAACACGGCACCGTTAAAACCTATATCGTTTTTCAAAATGGTTTTTAGCCACGTTGAAGAAAAACCAGCCGGCTTGTCACAAACTTGATTATAAATAACGTGGGCGGGCATAACGCCATCTAGTAGGGCACGTTCAATAACGCGTTCAAACACCACCATATCCGTACGGCGTATCTCGTCAAAACCGCGCTCATCCACAGGTAAAGCAATATGAGAATCTGGAGCTACGCTGCCGTGCCCGGGAAAGTGCTTCCCAATAGCAGGCATGTTCACGGTTTTTAGCCCTTGAATAAGCTGTGTAGCAAGGCGAATAACCTCATCAGCATTATGACTAAACGCCCTATCGCCAATAACTTGCGACACACCATTAATATCGAGAACCGGTGCGAAGCTAAAATCGATATCTAGCGTTTTTAGTTCGTAAGCTAACGCTAAACCACACGCTTTTGCATATGCCGCGCTTTCATCCTGATGTTCAGACTGCCGTAAAATATCGCCCATTGCCGGTATCGCGGTAAACCCGTCGCGAAAACGCTGAACGCGACCACCTTCGTGATCCACAGCAATTAGCACATTATTTTTAGCAAAACGCCGGATATCTTGAACCAAGGCAGATAGCTGGCGCTTATCGTGATAATTTCGGGTAAATAAAATTACGCCCCCAACCACTGGGTGTGCTAACTTTTCCTTTTCTTCAGGCAAGAGTTCTTCGGCCTGACAGTCCAACATTAACGGCCCCACAGCACCACCTTAATATTTGTCATAAAACATCACTTCAAATTTGCAAGTTCTGTGGTTAGGATAGAGAAAAATAGGGAGTTTTACACGTGATAAATTGGATCAAGTGGTTGGTTTTTGGTGTTTTAACGCTGCTTTCAGTTACTGCTATTGCACTTTATATTTCGCTACGCCTAAGCCTGCCCGCTCTTGATGGAAACAGTGCCACTTATCACGTAGATGCGCCTACTGAGCTCAGTCGCGACGATTTAGGCCATGCGATTGTAAAAGCCAACGACATTTTCGACGCCGCCTACGCGCTTGGCTTTGCTCACGCCCAAGACCGTTTCTTTCAAATGGATCTTCAGCGGCGCACAGCGTCAGGCAATTTGTCCCAATGGGTGGGTGACATTGCCCTTGATATAGACAAAAAAGCGCGGTTCCACCAGTTCGAGCAGCGCGCAAAAGCCGTATTTGAAAACTTGCCCGCTAGGCAACAAGAGCTATTAGTACGCTACGCTCACGGCGTGAACGATGCGCTATCTGAATACACCCTGCCGCCGTTTGAATACTTAGCCGCGGGTGTGGACGTGGTGCAGTGGCGCCCTACCGACAGCATCCTTGTTATTTACAGCATGTATATGGATTTACAAGGTAGCCAGGTAGAGCTTGACTTAGCCAGAGAAGCATTGCTTTCAACCTTCGGGCAGGACGTCTATGGTTTTATTACTCAGCCAAGTAACTATCAGGCGGCCCTTGATGCCAGCGAAATTCCTTTACTCGACGCGCCCATACCGGCCTATCCAGCCTCTCTTCGTACTACAGCGCCGCAACCAGATGAAGGTAGCCCAAAAGAAGACACAGCGATAGCGCGCGCCCATTACAATGCCGCAGAACTACCGGATATTGGCAGTAACAATTGGGCAGTAACAGGTGCACACACGTCAACAGGTGCAGGCCTTTTAGCCAACGATATGCACCTAAGCCTTCGTGTGCCAATAATTTGGTACCGAGCACAGCTTCACTATCAAGACGCGGGTAAAAATGTACAAGTAACAGGCGTATCGCTACCCGGGTTACCCGGCATCGTTGTAGGCACCAACGGGCACATAGCATGGGGCTTTACAAACGCAAATTTAGACAATGTGGACTGGATTGCGCTGGATGACGACACAGCAACAACAACTGTTACTGAACGCATTCCTTTGCCCGATGGTGAACATGAATTTTCCTTCGATGTGAGTCAGTTTGGCCCGGTGAGGGAATTGAACGGCAAACGCTACGCCCTAAACTGGGTGGCCCACCACCCTTTCGCCGCTAACTTAGGCATTGTGGACTTTGGTACAGCGAACAGTGTTGATGCCGCGGTTAAAACCGGTAAACGCATAGCCATTCCCACCCAAAACTTGGTCATTGTTGATAAAGACGGCAGCGCGGCTTGGTTACCAGGGGGCGCAGTAATGGCAAGAGAACGCGCTACTTTTACGGCAATTAAAGAAAGTAATACAGCGAACACTCCCCCTCAACGCGCAACTAATTTACCTGAAGTTATTAACCCAAGTATGGGTAGGATCTGGACCGCGAACGCTCGCGTGATATCGGCAGAAGACACGAAAGTGTGGGGTAACGGTGGCTACGCGCTAGGTGCGCGCGGACAGCAAATAAGAGATAGGCTGTTTGAGAAAGACACCTTCAATGAAACCGACTTTTACGCTATTCAGCTAGATAATCATGCGCAGTTTCTTATTCCTTGGCAGCATTTACTGTATGGCCTGTTAAATATGCAAGACATTGAGTTTAAGCCAGACCTTGCCTATTTAAACGCATGGAAAGAATGTGCCTGCGAAGACTCCGTAGGTTATACGCTGGTAAAATACTTTAGGCAGGAAGTGGTGCAAACGCTCTTTGGCGGCTTACTTTCAACGTTAGACAAACAAGGGATTAACAGCCGAACGCTATTAAGGGGCATAGAGCCCGCCACCTGGCAGTTAATTCACAGTCAACCAAGCTCTTGGCTACCTGCCGACACTGAAAGCTTCGACGAATTGCTTGTGGATGCCTACCGCCGCGCCAAACATAAACTGCTAGATAAGTATTCGCCAGTTGAAGCCGATATGGAAACGTTAGCATGGGGCAAGGTTAATGCCCTCTCAGTAGAGCACCCTTTCGCGAGTCAAATCCCATTAGTAGGAAGCATGTTAAACATGCAGCAAGTGGAAGGCTTTGGCGATACGTATATGCCCGCCGTGCAAGCGCCTAAATTTGGTGCGTCTGAACGCTTCTTTGTAAGCCCTGGCCACCTTGAAGACGCTATCCTCACCTTACCTGGCGGCCAATCGGGCCACCCACTGTCAGATTTTTTTACAGCAGGGTTTAACGACTATGCAGTGCATGCAGCTACGCCCTTGTTACCCAGCAAGCCCATACACAGCCGAGTCTTTTATAAGAAAGAAGCCGAATGACACCTGCCATTACATTACTTACGAAAAAGCGAATAGCACACAAGGTATTGAAATATGAACACGATGCCAATGCGGCATCGTACGGGCTAGAAGCCGTTGAAAAGCTTAACCTTAATGCAGACACCGTATTCAAAACATTAGTGGTAAGCACAGACAATAATAAGCTTGCAGTTGCTGTAGTACCCGTAAACACCAAGCTAAGCGAAAAAAAAATGGCAAAAGCACTAGGTGTTAAAAAAGTAGAAATGGCGCAGGCCAACGCAGTGATGGTAGCAACAGGCTATGTGTTAGGTGGTGTAAGCCCTTTGGGCCAAAAAAAACGGTTAGCCAGCGTTATTCACAAAAGCGCCGAAGGCCTTGCTATTATGCACGTGAGTGCGGGAAAACGAGGGTTAGAAGTGGCGCTTTCCCCTGCTGATTTAGCGAGCCTGACCGGTGCTCAATTTGCGGATATTTCAACTGATTGAGCCAAATTGACGTTTAACTGCTGGGGTGGACTGATGAGGTAGCACAGTCACACTGTCGCACTTATCACACACGCCCACCAAAACCTTTTCAACCATACCTGTACCATCACTGAAAGGAACATCTCTTAATTGAAATGTCGCATTTTCAAATGATTGGCACTTGCTGCATGCCGCTTTTTGCGAATCGCCTACTTTGAAAATTTTCATACCTTTTCCTCAATGATGAATGCTAATAAATAGCCATCTTGATTGGTAAATTTACGACCTGCTTATTTATTCGATTTCGCTAGCCACTGCTTGCGCGCTTCTTGAAGCGCCGCATCATCGGGCTGTTCGCTGCCTGAAATGGCTACGGCAATTTGTTGAATGATCGCATCACGCTTTTCAATCAGCGCATCGGTGCGTGGGAATAAGTCTTTGGCTTCAGGGTATTGGGCTTTTAACGACTCTACATCTTCTAAGGCGTAATAGCGCGCTTCAAACGCTTCGTTATACAGCTGTCGTTTAGCATTAAATACCACGTAGTCTTTAGCGGTCTCCGAGGCTAAGTAATCCATGTCTTCAGACGATAACTTCGCTGCCTGCCCTACTTCACGGGCTTGTTCCATCCATGAATCTACTTGTTCAGCGTTATTATTTTTCACCGCTTGCTTAACGCCTTCTTGCAAATCACTGGCGTGAAGAATTTCCATTACAGTAATTAATGGCACTTCGGCCGCGTTTTGATCACGTTTGTCGGCATCTAACGACAAGTAAGTAAACCACGAAAAAACAGCGACGATAACAACAGCAAGAACAACAAGTGCTTTTTTCACACTTCCTCCGAAAAAATAGCTTGTGAATATCAGTGCGATTGCACTGCAAAAAAGAGGCAATACAAAAAGAGCGAGAAGCCTCTCGCTCTTTTTCAGTATTGTAACGACCTAAAGATTATTGGTCGACAGGCTCTGAGTTTTCAACTCGGCTTTTTAGTTTTTGACCCGGGCGGAACGTTACCACTCGACGCGCTTTAATAGGAATGTCTTCACCGGTTTTAGGATTACGGCCAGGACGTTCATTTTTATCACGCAGGTCAAAGTTGCCAAAACCTGACAGTTTTACTTGCTCACCAGATTCCAGAGCGCCTTTAATCTCTTCGAAAAAAAGCTCTACCAGATCCTTCGCATCACGCTTGTTAATGCCTAGTTTCTCGAATAGGTGTTCAGCCATCTCGGCTTTGGTCAATGCCATAGTTTACTCTCTTAACGCGGCCCCAAACTCAGATTCCAGACCTTTAACCACAGTATCTACGGCTTGCTGAATTTCAGCTTCTTCTAAGGTTTTATCCGGATCTTGTAAATGAAGTGACAAAGCAAGGCTCTTGTAGCCAGGCTCAATTCCCTTGCCTTTGTACTCATCGAACAAGTTTAGAGCAACTAGTTGATTTACGCCAATTTTTTCTATGTAAGAAAGGACATTTCCTACACGCACTTCATCTTTAACCGTAATAGCAATATCACGGCGGTTCGACGGGAAGCGCGATACCGGTACTGCCGACGGTAATTTACGCTCGGTAATGGCATCTACCGCCAACTCGAACACAAATACACGGCCGTTAACACCTAGCAATTTAGTAAACTGCGGGTGTATAGCACCAATATAGCCAACTTCTTCATCATTAAGCAAAATTTTTGCAGTCATACCAGGGTGTAACGCACTGTGCTGCCCTGTTACAAAAGTAAACTCACCCTGCTTGCCGGTAAGGGCAAGCAACGCTTCAACGTCTGCCTTTGCATCGAAGAAATCAACCGGGCTATCGCCCAAGTCCCAATGCTCTTCGTTACGACGCCCTGCTACTACACCACCAATTACCTGTTCTTGCAATACACCATTAGGCGCATCTTGTTGAGGTATAAAGCGTAATCCGGTTTCGAACAGTCGAATTCGCTGTTGCTGACGCTTCTGATTATAAGCAGTAGCACCTAGCAAACCCGGCCATAAACTAACGCGCATTACCGACATATCAGAAGAGATTGGGTGTGGTAACACCATACCTTTTACGTCTGGGAATAATGCGTTTTGAATTTTAGGGTCTACAAACGAATACGTGATTGCTTCGTTGTAGCCACGGCTTAGAAGCAATGACTTCATTGTGTTTAGCGGCAGCTTGGCTTCTTGCGAAGGCAGCATTGCCAACGTCGCTTTTGGCGCCACGTTTGGAATGTTGTTGTAACCGTATACGCGCGCAATTTCTTCAATCAAATCTTCTTCAATTGAAATATCAAAACGATAGCTTGGCGCAACTGCTTCCCAGCCGGCTTCAGTTTGCGTTACTTCAAAACCAAGACGGTTTAGCATTTCCGTTACTTTCGCATCGTCAATACTAATGCCTAATACGCGAGACAAACGTTCGCGACGAAGCGTAACCGTAGCTTGCTTAGGTAGCTTGTCTTCAGCTACGGCTTCAACAACAGGGCCAGCTTCACCACCACAAATTTCTAGTACTAGTGCAGTAGCGCGCTCCATGGCTTTACGCTGAAGCTGTGGGTCTACACCACGCTCGTAACGGTGCGATGCATCGGTATGCAAACCGTACTGACGGGCACGGCCCATAATCGCATCACGGCTAAAGAAAGCACTTTCAAGTAAAATATCTTGGGTTTCGGTGGTAACACCAGAATGTAAGCCGCCGAAAATACCTGCCATAGCTAACGCTTTGTTGTCATCAGCGATAACTAAAGTATTGCTTTGTAACTTAGCTTCGGTCTCGTCAAGTAGCGTAAGGGCTTCGCCTTCGTTCGCCATACGCACGTTAATGTTGCCTTCAATGCTGGCAAGGTTAAACGCGTGCATTGGCTGGCCAAGCTCTAGCAATACAAAGTTAGTCACATCTACAATGGGGTCGATGCTGCGAATACCGCAACGACGTAACTTTTCAACTAACCACAATGGCGATGCTGCTTTAACGTTAACGCCCTTAACTACACGACCTAAGTAACGCGGGCATGCGTCATCAGCGCTTAGCGTAATTGATAATTTATCATCGATAGTTGCGTCTACCGCTGCTACTTCAGGCTCGCACACGTCAAGGTTATTAAGCACGCCTACTTCACGGGCAATACCGCGAATACCCAAACAATCTGCTCGGTTTGGTGTAAGGTCTACTTCAATAGCGTTGTCATCAAGACCAAGGTAATCGCGAATGTCTTCGCCAATAGGTGCATCGGCTGGAAGCTCGATAATACCGTCGTGGTCGTCGCTAATACCTAGCTCAGAGAAGCTACAAAGCATGCCAAATGACGGCTCACCGCGAAGCTTCGCTTTCTTAATTTTAAAATCGCCTGGCAATACAGCGCCAACAACCGCTACCGCTACTTTGATGCCCTGACGACAGTTAGGCGCACCACAAACGATATCAAGTAGTTCATCGCCACCTACGTTAATTTTGGTTACGCGCAATTTATCGGCATTCGGGTGCTGACCGCACTCAACCACTTCACCTACTAGCACGCCTTTAAAATCGCCTGCTACGGGTTCAACGCCGTCTACTTCTAGGCCAGCCATGCTCAACTGTTCAGACAGCTCATGTGCCGACAGCGACGGGTTAACCCACTCTCTTAACCATTTTTCACTGAATTTCATGTGTACTCTCTGCCTTAGTTGAACTGCTTAAGGAAACGAAGATCGTTTTCAAAGAACGCGCGCAAATCGTTAACACCGTAACGAAGCATAGTTAAGCGCTCTACGCCCATACCAAAGGCAAAACCTGTGTACTCTTCAGGGTCGATACCCACAGCTTTAAGTACATTTGGGTGCACCATGCCGCAGCCCAGTACTTCAAGCCACTGGCCGTTTTTACCCATAACGTCTACTTCTGCTGAAGGCTCGGTAAACGGGAAGTAAGATGGACGGAAGCGAATTTCTAGCGACTCTTCAAAGAAGTGATGTAAGAAGTCGTGCAAAATACCTTTAAGGTCGGTAAAGCTAACGTTCTTATCAACCATCAAACCTTCCACCTGGTGGAACATTGGCGTGTGAGTTTGATCGTAGTCGTTACGATACACGCGCCCTGGCGAGATGATACGCAATGGCGGCTTTTCCGCTTCCATAGTACGAATTTGAACACCAGAAGTTTGCGTACGAAGCATCATGTCTGGGTTAAAATAAAAGGTATCGTGATCGGCACGCGCTGGGTGATTCGCAGGAATGTTCAGTGCGTCGAAGTTGTGAAAACCATCTTCAATTTCAGGGCCGGTTTTAACTGAAAAACCAAGCTCACCAAAGAAAGATTCAATACGCGCAATTGTGCGGCTAACCGGGTGCAAGTTACCTGGCTTTTCAGTGCGGCCAGGCAAAGTTACATCAATGGCTTCTTCGGCTAGCTTTTTGTTAAGCTCTTCAGTGCGTAAAAACTCACCTTTTGCAGAAATAGCTTGCTGAATAACCTGCTTAGCTTGGTTAATCTTTTGGCCTGCGGCAGGACGTTCTTCGTTCGATAACTTTCCAAGCCCTTTAAGTAAGTCGGTAAGTTTACCTTTCTTACCCATGAATTCGACCCTAACTTGGTCTAATGTGGCTGCATCTTGTGCAGCGTCAATCTGGCTTTGTGCCTGATTGATAATAGCGTCAAGCTCCATGTTTTCCTCAATTTACATGATGACTGCATGGCCAAAGCATAGGAAGAATTTTTCTGTGCGCTAAGGCTTGCCTGAAATAAAAGCGGTAGTTTACACGAGTGACAGACATTACCGCTACCCTATATAGCTGATAATGGCGAAATTTTGGTGGAAATAGCACCGTCAGTGAAAAGTTATTACAAGTAATACACAAAAGATTCAATTTATCTTGTTACATTACGCGTCTCTAACTACACTTTGAGTGACTTATCTTACACAGTGCTTTTCATAGTTAGTCTTCTGCTGCCAATAAACTTGGCTATTCTCAAATTGCAAAACAAAGGAATTTCCTATGAAAGTCCAAACCTTTTTAGCTGCAGTTCTTAAACTTATTTTCATACTTACGGCTAGTGTCGCTGTAATATCCTGCTCTTCCACCTCAAACCGTGTTGAACAATCTACCCAACTTGGCGATGAGCTTTTAGCTAGCATTGTAAATCAAAGGAAAGTTGATAATTTCGATTTAAATATTTATGCGCAAGCCTTTTTGGAAAAGCGTTCAACTCAAAAGCTTTCCGCCCAGCAGATAGTGCAAATCACAGAAATGTATGAAGATGGGACGCTAGAGTCAATTTCCAATGGAAACTTCGAAGCATTTGCTAAATGGGAAGGTAACGATATAGACAAAACAAAATTGAAACTGAGTGCCCTCTTCGCTTTATACCCAGCAAAAGCTAGCGTAATTGCTAAAAACGCTGAAAACTACAACATGCTGGGTAAAACAGAAATAATTGAGTTGCTTGTGAATGCAAATTTAGACCCTACACTCAATTTGAGCTCGACCGCCGCTGGTGATAATGCTAATTACAATACACTTCCAAAACTAGCTACTTTAGACAATAAGTTTATTCAAGAAGATGGAACTGCCATTACGCTTAAAGGTGTAAGTTTATGCTCGCTCGCATGGCACAAGCCGCTAGACCAAATAGAACAAGTAACACATCCTGAAACCGGTTGGAGCCCTAAAATACTGCGACTGCCAGTTCAACCTAGAATGTGGGAAATTGAAGGTGCAGGTCCTTACATGCGTAAGCGAATAGACCCTGCTGTAGAACTGTGCAATGAAAATGGTGTTTATTGCATTATAGACTGGCACAAAATAGGGAATTGGACCGATCCAGAAGTGAACGAAGAACTAATGAACTTTTGGTCGAACGTGGCGCCACGTTATGCGAATAACCCTAATGTTATATACGAAGTCTTTAACGAACCAACTAAACCCAAAGCCAGAACACAAGAAAATTGGGACGCATACAGAGAATACGCACAAGCTTGGGTAGACCATATTCGCAACTACGCACCTGATACTGTAATTTTAGTTGGTTCACCACATTGGTCACAGTCGTCATCCTTTGCTGTCAACAATCCAGTAGTTGGTAAGAATATAGGCTATGTAACTCATGTATATCCGCTTTGGAAACCAAGTAGATGGGACGGGCTATTTGGTAACGCAGCAGAAAGTATTCCAATGATATTAACCGAATGGGGATGGAGTTCTGTAAACCAAAACCCACTGTTACACGCGTCTCAAGAAAGCTTCGGAGAACCACTTAAACAATATTTAGACGCGAGACCGCATATAGGATGGACTGCATGGAGTTACGACCCGCGGTGTGGGCCTGCAATGCTTGGAGAGGACACTGTAATGGCTGATTTTGTTGAGCAATGGTTAGGTTTGTGATGTAGTTGATTAGCCCTTCTATTTGAAGGGCTAAAGTGACAACTATATAGCCATTTCAATGTCTGTATAACTACCAACTCAACTTTCGAAAATTTCCGCTCTAGGCGCCTACAGACTTTTTGCGCAAAAATGTGGGTAAAACCATAAAATTTCTAGAGCACTTTCAAGGTTTTATTCCTGTAACCCTCGTTGCGAGAGATAAAAAATCAATCCCGTACATAGCACAGATTCAAACTCTTACACGCTTAAATTCTTCAGTGGCTCAAACGTATTTAATTGTCTTTGATCGAGCGTGTTCTTGGTAGCAAAAAGTAAAGCACGCATTGCCCACTTCCCCTGAACTAGCACCACTCTTTCGATGAGATTTTTCATACTATGCTGCCTGTTTCGCATACTCAACAGGCGGCAGGAAATTTAGTGAGCTATGTGGCCTAACATGGTTGTAATGCTCTCGCCATAGATCTACTTTGTATCTTGCCTCGTCCATGGTTCTGAACCAGTGTTGATTCAGACATTCGTTTCTGAACTTGCTGTTAAGGCTTTCCACGAAGGCATTTTGGGTCGGTTTATCAGGCTGAATAAAATCAAGTTCAACACCCGTTTCCTTGCTCCAAAAGAACATCGCCTTACTGTTAAACTATGTTCCGTTGTCGCAAATAACCTTTGCTGGTTTTCCTCGTTTCTCGATGCGCTGACTCAGGAAGCGTGCAACCTGACGACCACTGATGGAGACAGAAACTAGTTGGCCGACCATTTCGCGAGAGTAATCGTCTACCACGTTCAGCACCCTAAAGCGCCTGCCGTTGCTAAGTTGATCAGATACGAAATCCATAGACCAGCGTTGATCTGGTACCGTTGGTACCTCAAGCGGTTGTCTTGGTCAAGTCAGCTTCTTGCGTTTCTTCGTCCTTACCTGCAATGCCTCTTCGGTATAAAGGCGGTAGGTATGCTCGCTGTTCACAACAAACCCTTCGCCTTTGAGTAAGCCATGCAGCATCAAATAATCATATCGAGGATACTGTGATGATAATTCTTTCAACCGCGCGCGCACAGCGCCATCAGGCTTTGTCTTATGGCAATATCTAAATGCGGTTCGGCTAACACCAGCAAGCTTACAGGCAATCCGTTCACTGAGTTTATAAGCATCAATGAGGTGACGGGTGACAGGCTTTCTTGCTGCTGGCATTACCACTTTTTTGAGAGCACATCCTTCATCGCTTCTAATTCTAAGGGCTTGTCAGCCGGCATCTTTTTCAGCTTGTTGTTCTCAGACTCAAGCTATTTTAAGCGCTTGGCTTCGTTGACCTCAAGGCCCGCATACTTACTGCGCCAATTATAAAAGGTCTCCGACGAAATACTCATCTCACGGCAGATGTCTTCCATTTTTGCGCCAGCTTCATGCTGCTTGAAAGCCTTGATAATTTGTTCTTCGCTGTTGCGTTTTTTCATTTTGAGATCTCCATTGTCTCCAATTTATTGGAAATCTCATCAATGTCATGGTGTTATTTTGGGGGAAAGGTCAATACTATTTTATCGACAGTCATTATTGAGCCATCGATAGAGCAAAGTCTATTTTCTCATCATTTTTGTTTATTTGGAAAAAGTGTTCGAATAATAAAAACCGGATTACCTATTAAATAACGCTTTCCAAGTCTTATAGGCTCTTTATATAGACGATAAATCCACTCTAACCTAAAACGTCTTACCCATTTCGGTGCACGTTTAGCTTCGCCTGCAACGAAATCGAACAAAGCACCTACACCTATTGATATCTTCGCACTATGTATGTTAGCGAATTCAGAAATCCAAAATTCTTGCTTAGGGTTACCCATAGCCACAATTAGAACGTCAATGTCGAGCTCAGAAACTTCTTTGCTAAGCTGCACTGCTTCACTATCAGTCAAGTAACCGTGGTGCGCCCCAACCCACTCATGTTGAGGGTAACGGGAACTCCAAGTAGCTAGTACTTTTTCGGCAATACCCTCTTTTCCACCCACCAAAAATATACGCTTTTTATATGACTGTTTTAGGAATGCAGGAACAAAGTCTGTTCCATTTAGGTTTTCTTTAAACCTTTTGCCATATTTATATTTCGCGGCAAGATCTACGCCTACACCATCTGGTAATACGGTAAATTTCCCAAGAGCATTTTTAAATGCTAATGATGAGTTAGCTTCATTAATTGTGTGAGCATTAGCGAACGCTAAAAGTAATTTATTCTCGCTCTCGATACATTGTTCTATGTACTCAATAGCTTGTCGACTTGAAAAGTTTCTTATAGTTATACCATGTATAACCATTTCATCATCGCCAAGTGCTTTTCTATACTCTTCATAAAAGGATCGTTCAACACTCTGCCAAGAGTACCTTTTACTAAACTCACGAGCTTCAAAACTTTCACGGTCGAAGTCATCTAGTGTTGATTGAATAAACTTTTTACACTCATTCAAACCATTTGCTGATGTGAATTGGTTTATATACCCATTGCCAGACTCAGTAACGATCCTTCTAAAGCTTGGTATATCGCTTACTATAGGAATGAGTCCTGCTGACATACCTTCTATAATAGTCATACCAAAGCCTTCATACGCTGATGCGCTGACTATAAAGTGCGACGATAGCAATTCTTCTTCAACTTCTTCATCAGTCAAGCCCGACTTTATAGAAATCTGATTTGTGGCTGAGGCAGTTTTTATCTTTTCAAGGAGATTGGGTTTCAAGCCGTCGTAATCATTCCCAATAACTTGTAAACGCCAATTTGAATGTCCAGAACTTAATGCTATAAACCAGTCTATAAGCTCAGATACTCTTTTATTGACGGATAAGCGACCTACAAAAACAAATTTCACTAACCCTTGAGTAGTTTTCTTTTCTTTTTGGATAAACCTAGCTACATCAACGCCATTTTCTAATAGTGTTACACTACTCGAAATAGAACTGAAACGGTCATAATCACTTACGCTAGATGCTAAGACGGAGGAAAACCTAGCTAACGAGGGCCGAGTAATAGTCTTGAAGTAAAGCGTTTTTAGTTTTCCTGCAAACTCTGTATGAAAAAAACCGCCGTGTGTGGTTAAAACTAAAGGCTTTTTGAATATACTTCGCGTCAATGATAAGTAGTCTGAGAAGAAGTCAGTACAATGAACATGCACCAAATCACAATGCTTAACATATTTTAGAACACTTGGAGCTAAGGGATACCTTTTAGAGCCAAAAAACCCTATTCGGATAATTTCGACACCATTTAACCGCTCCTCTCTGTCAAACTTATTCTTTGTCGAAAAACACTCATCTAAAGTTACAACTCTAACTGTCATTCCTTTTCTAGCTTGCTCTTCAGCAAGAGCTTTGACAAAATTTTCTAGACCACCAATTGCGGGATAATATTGACGCACTACGTGGGTCACTTCCATGCTTCAAAGCTCCAAAATGTAAAAAGTGATAATAAATATTCAAAAAACGAGCCAAAAACACCCAATTGTGTTTAAAGAAGAAAAGAGAACAGCCTCGTTTCTTTAGTAAAATTATAAAGAATATTGTTAAAGGAAAAAATATTAAATGCAGATTAATATATTACATGAGCTTTTATAAAAATTTATTTCACTTGTCGGCCATAAAAAAGCACCCTCAAAGGGTGCTAATTAAATTACTAGGCTAAACTCTAATATAGAGAGTTAAATGCGTCGCTTACGCAGACTGATAAGAGCCAACGAAAGAACTAAGAGCGCAATTGGTGCTGGTTCGCTAACTGCATTCACGTTGCTGAATGAAACGGCTACAAAACCAGATGCGTCAGAGTTTCCTGAGATTCCCTCAAATACACCATCGATGACCGTTCCGTCGTCAAATGAAATTGACAACAACGCTCCAATCAAATCATCACCGTCAACGCGCTTTTTGCCGTTGGAAAAGTCTACGTCAATGTCCCATATAAATGACTCACCTGGATTAAAGTCTGTAAAGAATTGGGTGAAACTTGAAGCGCCATCAGTTACATCAAAGGGTGTCACTAGGCCTGTAGTAGAAGCGCTGTTATTACGAGGAGTAAAGGCTACGCCATTACCATTAGCAAACGCACCGCCAGTTTCCGGATCAAATACCAATCCCAAGCTGCTTAAATCAAAGGTGAAACTAGTAATATTTGCGGTATTGCTAGCTGCGCTTATCAAAGTGAATGGGTTGTATGCCGTATTACCATCTATATCGAGTGACACTATTAGCGCTGCCGAAGCGTTTGCACTCGAGCAAATCATTGTCGCTATTAATGCTAGCTTACATAACATGTTTTTCATAATTTTTCCAAACTACATTTATTTTAAAACATTGAAGCTTTGGCGCTCCACTTCCACTTCACATTAAGCAAATGTCATACCAAAAAACAAGCGCATGAAATTAAAAGATTTTTTTAATTATACACTAACTTAGAAATAAGCTTGTAAAATTATTTGACAGTTTAGTTGGCATTTTTGATTGCTGTAAATACCAATTCCCACATTTGCATCGACTGCTCTTTATACTCAAGAGCCTCTTCACTAAGTTCCATTTGCCCCTCAGCGAGCGCTTCCAATACCAGAGTTGCTAACTTCTCCTCAGAAATGCCGCTTCCAACAAGACGATGCTTCTGGCCATATTCAGCATACAGTTGTTCATACTTAAAGCTCCAACTTGTTCCAATTACAGGAACCCCTTGACTAAGAGCGCTAACGCAACCATGAAAACGTGAACAAATCAATGCTCTACTCGCACCAATAATTCCTTTGACTTTTAGCGGGTCGCTCTCTCTAATTATTTCGATGTCTTGATCTAGTGCAGCCTGAATTTGCTTACAAATATTATCATCTTTTACGCCCTCATGATTTAAGATTACGACTTCGTAACCTTCTGAGATTGCAAACTTTCCGCTTGCAACCAAAATATCAACATATCTGTCAGACCACTCTGTATTGTTGTTCTTAGAACTCAACATTTTATTATTTGGTATTATCAGGAATTTGCGATTTCCATTAGTGTAGTAATCCGGTAGATTACCCTTCACGATATTTGTGAAGTCTGGAAAGTGATGAACATTTTGAGTATTTGCTAATGTTGCCTCAAGGTTTTTAACGCTTTCTCTCTCTCTTGCAAAAATAAGCTCTGCTTTAGGAAGCGACTTTGCTAGGACTTCTTTATCTTTATCTCGAGAAAATGGACCTAGCGCTTGTGGCAAGAAAATGTATTTTTTTCCATGCTTGTTTAGCCTATTTATTTCGAGACAAAGTTGTTGGATTGCCATTGAGCTCCATTGATCTCCATAAGCAAAACCAGAGCCATCAAGTACGATATCAATGTCGGCCTCAAAAACAACGCCAAACTTTTTCATTATGAAATTTCGGATGAACTTAGGCATTAAATACGTAGCAAAGTTAAGATTTAATATATTTTTTTGTAACGTTATTTTCCGTAACGCACCTATTGTATCGACCTTATCCTTGGGAGACTTCTCAGAATGGCGCATCGCTAGCTTGTATTCAGCCCCACACTCTGGAAGCTTCTGAAGAATTGCTCTTAGCATCAGCTCAGCGCCTTTGTTTACAAATTGTAAACCTCTCAATTCAATGAGCATCTCTAATTTTCCTTTAAAATAACACTACTTGGTTTTTTGGCTGAGAAAGGTATTAAGCCTTCACGCTCTGGGTAACCTACTGCTATTAGCATAATCGGTCGCTCATAACTTTTTAAACCAAGCGCCTTTTCCATCTTTCGTTCTCTTGACTCTATATCAGGCCAATTAATAGGACATGTTGCAAGATTTAACGTTTCGCAAGCAAGCATGAACTGCATAGCAGCTAAAGAACCATCAATGTATATTACGTGACGATCCCTTTCTTTGGGGTAGAATTCCAAACTACCAACCACAACGATTAAATCTCGGATTTGATTAATCCAGCCCGCAGTTCCCATCGCAAAAGAAGCCACCTCTTTGACTTTCTCTTTGTTTGTTATATGGACAAATTTATAAGGCTGTCTATTACACGCAGACGGAGCAAGCGTCGCGGCATCAACTGCTTTTTCAATGTCCTCTTTAGCAACAAACCGCTTTGAATACCGACGCACTGATCTTCTTCGCTTAAAAACAGACATTAACTGGTCATAATCAACAACTTTAGCTTCTAAGTCTTCGTATTTATAAGGAACCCAAGTATTGTCAAATTTCAATTTACAACCGTCAAAAATTTGTTTATTCCTGGTTGTAATTTCATTTTCTTCTACTGCTGCAAAATAGGCATTTAGAACATCTGTAGACCAACGCAGTTCATCTTTATCGATCATATCGCTTTTGACTGCAAGTCTATAATTCAATACGGTCTCATCAATATATTCTGAGGCAAACATCAATCGCCGCGGCTCCATTATAAGTCCCTTCTCAAGGCGATGAGTATTTCGACGTAATAGTACCGAACTATCTTTTACAGCGTTCAACGACTTTGCATAGGCTAATCTACCGTTTAAGGTAGCCGAGTGCTCACGGTAAAATTGAGTGCTACAAAATGTATAAAAAAGCGAGGATAAAAAACCAGACTTCGCGATCACCGGAATTAATTTGAGTTCAGAATTTTCTTTTTTACTTTGAAATGAATGTTTTATTGGACGCAATAATTTTTTTAGTTTTCCTGATATATTTTTCATTTTATTTCCCTTTGAGTAGGTAAGCTAATCATTGCTACCAATATGTCTGTCGAAAGATGCAAATTTGTGCGTGTACTTTATTTTTGAAAAAAGATTCTTTTATTCTTATTCCCTATTTGAGAAATTCAGCATGTATATCAAACCTATAGACTGGAACAACTTAATCACAAGCTTTAACTTGAAGTTGCAAAATAGTAGTACCGTCTCCCAAGGCTATCCGATATTGCCGTATCTAGTACCGCAGAGGTTTTGAGACTGTTTAGTAAACCTAACGACGCCGCAGTTTCTATATAGATTCTTTTATAGAACTTATTAGACAATTGAGACCTGATCGACTTTCTTCAATCATCTCATGATGCCGAGCTTTATCTACTCCCTCATTCATAGTTTCTATAACCTTTTGAAAAACAATTTCACTATCCAAGCTTTCATCAGCTTCAACAAAGTATCTTTTTCTATCTACAGACTCGAAAAAGCTTGCCATTTTCACACTCCATCCTATTCCGACATGAGGTATTCTCATTGAGTAAGCTATAATATTTGCGTGTAATCTGTGAGCTACAACAGCATCAAAACGTGCTATCGCTACAACTAACTGGCGAGGAGTTAGAAAACGGTCTAAGAACTGAAACTTGGAAACATCTACAGACTTGCTATTAAGCATTCTATGTCTAATGGTTTCTTTTACAGATTCATCACTAGGATCACCGTTTGTGAAATAAACAACTTTGTACCCTTTAACAACTAGTTTCATCCCGACATCAAAATAAAGTTCCTCATTTGTTAATCTATTTGCGCTTCCTTTATTTTGCATTACACTTATGCCGACAATCCTAGCTGTATTTCTAGAATCATTTTGAGGAATATACTCCTTATAAATTTCACTGACGAGCAGGGCGGGATCTCTAGTAAATAATGGTTCTGGACCGCTAAAATAATTTACCCAACTTTTTATTGAGTCTTTGTCTCTCACACTAACAAAAAAGAGGTTATTGTAGCTTGTTAAAGATTTAAACAAGCTTAAAGCTTTGTTTCCAAACGTACCATTAACACCAACGCCATAAATAGCTGCTGGCTTTTTATACTTCTTTAATAACTGAGAAAAATAGAAAAGTCGTATAGGAAAATAAAGCAATTTATCGCTAAATATTTGCCCCCCACCGATAATAACTAAATCACAACGTTTCACTTCATCTTCCCATTGTGGCGCTAATTTTTTTGTTATTACATTGTCACTTGCTTTAACAAACATTTGCTCTTTGATAAAGCTTGGGAGGATATTGTAACTTTTCTTAATTAAAGACCGAATTAAGTTATTAGAAGATATTGAAGACAAAGCGCCTGCAGTGCCGAATCCTTCACGACCGCTCATATCAATGGACTCGATACTACAATTTGGAAATGAAAGCCTTAGCCTATCCTCGATGCATTCAGCAATAACGCCATCCCCTAGATTATCGCTGTACTTAACATTAAAAATGATAATTCTCATAATTTTCCTTTTTATTTACTAATGATCAAAATCTGACGGTTTTTATTTAATAACTAAGATTAATTTTAGCGTTATTTTACTATTTCTAAGTTACTTATTTAATAACAAAAATTGAAGATTCATAAATTTATATATTGTTAACTATTAACGAAACCATGTCTTTAAACCTGTTAAACGAAAAACTTCGTAAGTCATAAACAAATTTGAGAAAATCATTCCAATTGAAACTGCAATCGCGGCGCCGATCCCTTGATAGTTAGGCACTAAAAAAGCTAGTAAGAGGATCATAAGAATTAAATTTACTATTTGTGCTCTCAAAGCATATTTTTCATTACCAGTCATACTAAGTACGAGTCCTACAGAACCAGTTGATACATTAAAGATTTGACCTACACATAAAATCGATAGCAGAGTCGCCGCTGGTAAGTATTCTTTCCCGAACAGAAATGTAATTAAGTATTCGCCCCAAAAAATTAGAATGATCGCTACAGGAATAGCAATGACTGAACTTAGTCTGACGCTTTGAGTAAGGACATTTTGCGTTTCGGTCGAATTCTTTTGCTTATATAAACTAGCAATCTTTGGCCCAGATACGGAATTAACGGCAGTTAAACTGAGAGCAGATACAATCATGCCCGTTATTGCGACCCTGAAGTATGCGACACTTTCTTCGAAGCCTAAGAACCCCAACATTACAGTTGCCAGTTCACTATTCATAACGCCGACTATTGTAATGATCGTAAAAGGAAGTAGTGCCTTGTGCCATTTCTTGATTCTAAAAATAGGTTCAATCGTATTAAGCTTTTGTTTTGTAACTAGATTAACTATCATATTACTTAAAAACGCAGAAATAATATGTGCAAAAAGCTGTATATAAACCAAATTCTGAGAAGTAAGCTCTATATTTGTTAAAAAATAAATACTAGATGAAATAATCAAGGCAAAGACTGGAGCAAAGACTATGGTAGGTAGTTGTGCTAACTCAGGCCTGCGAAATCCGTTGATAACCGCTCCCTGCCGCGCCAGGATACCCTTTAAGGGAATAAGCAAAAGAGCAGACAAAATTAAGACTTCGACTGTATCTTCCCAGAAGTTGAGCAAAGCAAAGATGTAAGTAATAAAAATACTTAATAAAGAAACAATTAAAACATATCGATTTGACCATTTTAGAATTCCTAAAAGAAGACCACCCTGTTTCCCTGCTCTGTATTGAGAAATCTCACGAACAATTAGTTGAGGCAGCCCTGCAACCGTAGGTAGAACAGCAATAGTAATAATCGCAATCACGAACCCATACCGGCCAAATTCCTCTGGCCCTAAGGCTCTAGCAAATAAAATTGAAGTGAGCAAAGCTGCACCCTTAGCTCCAATTTGAATCCCTATGGTTCCCAAAAATGCTCTCAAGAAAGACTTTTGTCTGTTCAATTTAATTTTCTCTGCTCTATCTTGTTTTGATACTGTGCGCCATGGTAAATGGCCTATTTCTAAATAATAACTTAATGAATTATTTCAATTATAAAGGTTATCCGTAGCTTTTAGTGAAAGTAGGTGAATTCACATCCAATAAATTTATTTCGAATAGCGATAAAATTCATTAAATAATCAGATTAAAGTTTTCTTAATCCGCTTTATCATGTGATAAAGAATTTATAAATTTGACTATCTTATTAGTTTTAGACTTCCAAGATTCATTTTTGGCTCTTACAATGCACGCTTCATAATATTCATTTATATTTCTTTTACTATTATTTTCAATTAAAGAGACAGCTTCAACTGAATCTTTATAAATAAGTATAGTCTCACCAGCTAGTAATTCATACTTTTTCAACTTTGGCACTAAGCAAATTAACCCTACAGCCTGATATTCGTATAGTTTCATTGGAGAGCGTCCGATATTCGCCGGGTGTGCATTTAGTGGAAGTAAACCAAATTTATAACGACTCAGCGTATTCGGGACACTTTTATAGTCCAATTTACCTAAAAAATTTAAGTTGGGAATATTGGTAAAAGGTTGGATATCAACTAAAATAGGACCATAAATATCTATTTTTTCATTTGGCAAAAGTTTTGCCAAACTTGCTATAAATTCTATATCAAACCTAAAGTCAACAGCGCCCACATAAACCAATCCGTTCCTATCGCGGGGGATGTATTCTTGTTTAAAAAAATCAATGTCTACACCATTTTCAACAACTAATTTTGGTTTTGAGGGATTAAGTTTTAGAGCATTCATGACTTCTTGGCTGGTAGCAATGACCCCGTCACTTAATTTCACACTTCGTATTTCGTGTTCAATGTACTTTTCGCCGCCCATATTTTTATAAATATCTGTGGGCCTGTAGACCATACGTTCCGATTTAACAAAATGCTTGAAGAAGCCAACAAGTGATGGTTGATCTATCAGGGTTATATCGAAGTTCGTAGGTATTTTAAAAACTCTAAAGTATAAAAAAACAAAAATATCATTCAAGTAATCTAATATGCGCAATATCCCATAGGGAAAGGGTACTAATGGTATAAAATCGGTGAAGCCGAAACTATCAATTTTTTTAGGAAAGAAACTATTATATAATTTACTAATCCCAGCTTTCCCCTTTAATAAATGAAAGGGCGTAACCGGTGAACTGACATGGAACACAAAGTTATTAGGACTTAAGCACTTTCCTAATTGATGGCTTCCAACGACAAAGCCAGTCGATAAGCTTGCATGAGATAAAAATAGAATATTTTGCTTTTTGACGTCCATCTAATATCCTTTAAAGTAAAGCATTCCGATTAGATTCAATTTTTTCTTTTTGTTGATGCGCTTTTTCCATTGCAATAACAAAGCCAACTAATGTCCATTGAAGTGTTGCAACTTTCATGGAATAGATTGTATTCCCACCAATGAGCATGTTTACGAATATATATAGAGTAACCCCATAAGCTAATCTCTTAGAGAACCTGTAACGCTGTTCTAATGTGAATAGAATCAAGTAACACAAAATCGAAGCGCCTAAAATAGAGTTAGCTGCAATCATGTAGGCATAACCAGAGTCCCACAGATGGTTTAGGTTGTTTGCTCCTAAGCCAATAAAGTCAATAAAATCAAGGTTGAAAAAATGATCCATACTTAAACGTATTCGGCCTTTTAAGTCGTCACCTTGCGCATATGGATTTAAGAAGTAGACAGTTAGAGCAACGCAAAAAACAAGCAGCGCTACAACAGCATTAAAAAACCTTGGCAATAAAGGGAATAAGAAATAACCAAAGAGTAGGATGATAGTTAGTATAGAGGTAGTTCGTGCATTGCTAGATGTTACAATCAAGAATACTGTACATATCATAACAAATAACTGAGTTCTGCTTATGACGCGATTAAACGCTAGCAAATACAGACATATAATAGTGGCGAAGTTGGCCAATGAAACCTGTTCTAAAAAGATTGAAGATGTTCTCGGACCGTCGAATAATCCATAAGAAAAGCGGCTTTCGAAACTCAGGGCATTTCCAAACACCCCAACTTCGTTGAATTCAGATATTTCATTTCCACGGGTTTGGGCGAAATAGTTTGCGGGCTCGAAAATACTTACAAAAAGTTTTAGGTCAGCTATTTCGATAATTAGAAAGGTTAGCACTATAACGGTGCATATCATGAATATTCTATTCAACTCATCAAAGCTTAGTCTTAGACCTAGCATTGCAAACGTGAATATTATTAGAAAGTTTCGAAAACTCGTTATCAGTAAAGTGCCGTTCACTAAATTGAGATAAACCGTTAGTAAAACAAAAGCTGTCATACATAGAAGGAAGGGTTTATCGTTTTGACGGAAGCCGGTGTTGGTAACAAGAACCAATGTTAGAGCTAAAATCAAGATTTCGCAAAGCGCTGCAATTGCAAAACTGAGCGGTATACCGAATGTGCCAAGAATTGCTAAAATAGCATTGTAGGTTACTGCAAGAACCGGTAACAATACAAATGCAGGTCTATTGCCTAACAATCTGCTCATGTTTCAATAACCTTAACCACTGAACTATCCAACTCCTAGGAAGCGTTTAATTACGTTTCTATCAACTATCCCTCATCCGCTCTTTGTGCTATGAATATGTATAGATGTCCACTAAAGTAGTACACAATTCATTCTCTAAAATGATTTAGTTTCTAAAATTCGCCCAACTATAGAGGGAACCGCATGAACGCACATTAAGCTAGGCGACGTTGAGTATTTATACGATACACAATTAATATTACATTTAATAGTTATTAGAGTGAGTTTCAGCGAGGAAATGTAGTAAAATTACATTTCTCGTTTTTTAGTTACAATCTTTTTACATAGTGTGGAGAATTACTTCTGCTTACGACAGTGACGAAATTAAAGCGCTCGTGCTTTGTCAGTATTACCATGCTATCAGCTTTTTATATTGCGAATGCACAACAACTGTCACCGCTACCAGAGCGTTTCTTTACTCGCATTGAGCAAGTATATGATGATGAAGCTGCGAAAAACGTTCGTGAATGGCGAGAGCTTCTTTATTCCCTTGAATCAAAAGCTATAGACGAAAAGCTTTACCAGATAAACCGCTTTTTTAACCGCTTTGATTTTGTAGACGACCTTGTTCACTGGCAACAAAAAGATTATTGGGCAACACCAATTGAGTTTATTTCCACGGGTGCTGGCGACTGTGAAGACTACACTATTGCCAAATACTTCTCTTTAATTGAACTTGGCGTTCCTGAACAACAGTTGCGATTAATGTATGTAACCGCCTTAGAATTACGCCAACCCCACATGGTTTTGGCGTATTATGAAACCCCAACCTCTATTCCACTTGTTTTGGATAATATAAATAGGCGTATATTGCCTGCTAATAAAAGAAGAGATTTGTCACCCATTTATAGCTTTAATGGTAACGGCTTGTGGGCTGCTAAAGCTATGGGAACGGGCCGTAAGCTGAGGGGAAGCGGCCCGATGAAAATGTGGGACGATATGGTAGAGCGGCTAGACCGCGTTATGTACGGAGATAAAGAAGAATAATGAGACTTTCTACCCAACTAAGCACAAGCTTACTCGTTTTTTTGATACTGGTTTTCGCCGGTTCGTTTGTTATAAACGTGAAGCTAACCAGAGAATACGTAAACGAGCAACTTGCCACTCACGCGCAAGATACCGCGACGTCTTTGGGGCTTTCTATTACTCCCTACCTTGGTGATGAAAGTGGCCTTATTGTGGCGGAGACCATGGTTAATGCCATTTTTGATAGAGGGTTTTATCAGTACATCACCATTACCGACATGGAAGGTAATTTACTGATTGAAAGGCGCAACCCCAATACGGTTGATACCGTGCCTTCTTGGTTTACTGATATTGTAGAAATTACGCCGCCCGTTGAAAAAACCGAATTAAATGATGGTTGGACGATGGCAGGTGAGCTTGCGGTTCAAAGTCACCCAGGGCTAGCCAATGAAACCTTGTGGGAAAGCGTTAAACAAAGTGCGTTTATGTTTTTTGCTGCCTTCGTGTTTGCCTATATTGCCCTGCTCTTTATCATTACTACCATTACAAAACCCCTTCGTATTGTGGTAAACAAAATTGAAGATATTCAAAATCAAAAGTTTTCCCACATTAACTACAAACCTTTTACGAAAGAACTTTCTTTTATAACAAAGGCGGTAAACAGGCTTTCTTCGTCTGTTGAGGCTATGTTTAAAGAGCTCACGCAAAAAGCCGAGCAATATAGAATTCAAGCTTATGAAGATAGCCTTACCGGGGTACAAAATAGAAGTGCCTTTACACGGCATATGACGGCGCTATTAAGTAAAACAGCCACTACTGATGAGGGCTATGTAATATTAATACGCCTTGCACAGCTTAACGCTATTAACATGACATTAGGCGCACAAGAGGGCGACAACTATGTTATTTCGGTAGCTAAAACACTTAGCAGTTTCACCTCCAGCATTCAAGAAACTGCGTTTTTGTTTCGAGTGTCAGGTGCTGATTTTGTTTTGGTAACAGAAGCCATGACCAAGCAAGATTGCGAGGCGCGTTTACAAGAACTGAGTACTAGCCTTTCTCATTGCAACCCGATTAAAGATGGCAGTAAAGTGGTATGGATAGGCGCTGCGCAATTTAATGACGAGCAGTCTTTTTCTGAGATTATGGAAAACGCTGACAGTGCACTTATGGCAGCTACTAAACAACCTAGCGGCTGGCAGTTCGCGTCGGAACTTTCTCATATTCACAGTAATACAGCCTGGAAAGAACGGTTGAACCAAATATTAGAGCAACAATACGCCGACATCGTTATTCAGCCTGTCATGAATGTTGAAGAAATTACCCCTGCTTATTTCGAGGCGTTTGCACGATTTAAAGACAAAGATACTGGCAACCCTATACCGATGTCTCAATTAATTCCGGCGTCAGAGCGATTGAACTTAATTCCCGAGGTAGATAAGTTGGTGGTAAGCCTAGTGCTTAATAAGCTCGCAAAAGATAAACGCCACGTTGCCATTAATGTTGCGAACGCGTCGCTAGCCAATGCTTCGTTTAGACAGTGGTTATTAGGTTTACTGAACCAAAATGAAGCGCTGTGCACTTATTTGCTCTTTGAAATAGAAGATTCTGCAATAATTCATCACAAAAACGATGCGGTATCATTTTGCAAGTCGCTGGTTAATTTAGGCTGCAAGATTACCATTGAACATTTTGGAGACAATCTTGCGTCACTAGCTGGGTTGAGGATTATTCAGCCTCATTTTGTAAAAATTTCCGGCAAACTTACGAAAGATATTCACTCAGACAAAGACGGTCAGCTGTTTGTAAGTAGTTTGTTGAGTATCGCTCGTGGGTTAAGTATTAACATTATTGCTGAACTTGTTGAGAATGAAGCGGAATGTGTCGCTTTATCAAAGTTAGATGTTTCATATCAACAAGGGTTTTATTTCGCGAAACCTTCGCTGTGGCAGTTTTAATACGCGCGTAAAATGAGTATAAGTGAATAGATGTACAACAAAAGCGAGATCTTGTACGTTCACTTGTTGTACAATGGGGTTACATGGCGTTAGCAAGAAGCTAACCCGAGGTTTTTAATCTAAGGATAAGTTATGCGTAGCAACGTTCTTTTCTCTGTGCTTTTAAGCGCATTAATTGCTGTCTCAACCTTTTCTTCTGCACAAGAAGGCAGTGTGCCTGGTTTGCAAGTAAGAAACCTTCTGGTTACCGAAATTGAAGAAGGCGTTGCGGTTGAACAAGCTGCGGCAGAAGTAAGCCAAACCGTGCTCAATGAAAGCATGTTTTTTGATGCTGCAGGTCTATCGTACTTAAGCGAAAACCAAGCGGCCTATCGGTCTCTAGTAGCGCTTTTGAACGACAACGCAACAGGCTTTGAATTAGCGATAGCCGGTTTTGGTGAATTACCTGATCAACCATCACAGGTCGTTACCATTGCTGTTTTGATGTTTCCAGAAGATGCTAACGAAATTTATAACATTGCCCTTCAGATGCAGGTTATTAGTGAAGAAGATGCGCTGTTAGCCGTTATCAATGCAGGCGTAGACCCTAGCACGTTAACCGCCACGGCAGCAGGCGCTGCGGGCAATACGTTCTCTCCACTGGGTGTAGGCACTGGCGCAGCGGGCGCGGGTGGCGGCGATACTACAATTTCAGCAAACTAAAGTCTCTTTTTTAGAGATCTAAGCCAGTATGTTGTAAGTGCTTAATTTAAATCCACAAAAAACCGAAAAGTTTCTTTTCGGTTTTCTTTTGTTTACGATTTCTTGGATCGCGCTTCCGCTTGGCTCGAATAGACCATGGGCGTGGACTGTTATGCAAATGTCGTGTTTTAGCCTAGGTTTGTTAATAGCAGCAGTTCAACCGTGGCAACTCGTTAAAGCATGTGAAAAGCATAGGTTGTTGCTTTGGTTATGGCTAATTTATATCTGCTGCCAATTGATAAATATAATTCCACTCCCTGTAAGTGTTATAGAGTCAATTCGTCCAGAACGGCTCGCTTTCAATGCGGTTAACACAGCAGCAATTTCGGCAGACGATGCTCAAAAATGGCTGTCGCTAAGTTTCGATGTTGGTCAAAGCAGGGTGGTATTGTTAAAGTCGATAGCTTATTTATTCCTATTTTTTACTGTTTTAATCGTCGTCAACTCCACTCATCGCTTAAAAATAGTACTCGCAGTCATATGCGGCACAGGTGTATTTCAAGCACTCTATGGCACATTAGAAGTACTATATGGACTAGAGACAAGCCTAATTTTCCATAAAGAGGTTTCTGACGTTGCCACTGGAACATTTGTTTATAAGAACCATTTCGCTAACTACTTAGTACTTACGTTAAGTGCCGCTGTTGGGTATTTGGTAGCTAGTTTTCCTACTGCTCGCTCATCGACGAACAGAGATAAATTAAGAACGTTAATCAAGTTTTGGCTAAGCAACAAACTCTTGTTTCGAATTGGGGTTATCTTAATGGTGATCGCCTTAGTGATGTCTAGGTCAAGAATGGGTAACACTGCATTTTTTATTAGCTTAACCGTTACGGCTACCCTAGGTTTGTTACACTTCAAACCAAGGCGAAAAAGCTATATCGCATTTTTTATGAGCATGCTGGTTATAGACATACTTATATTAAGTAGCCTATTTGGACTTGAAAAAGTACAACAGCGCATTGAAAACACCTCTTTTTCACAAGAGAGTAGAGATGAAGTCATAAACAATACACTGCCTTTAATTAGTGAAAACGCTCTTTTTGGTGCAGGTGGAGGAACGTTTTATACCTTGTTTCCACAAAATCAGCCAGAGTCTATTCAACATTTTTACGACCATGCTCATAATGAATACATACAATTCTTATTGGAATTTGGCGTGTTAGGCTCGTTGGCCATAGCTATCGTTACATTCATGTGCTTAACTTGCAGTATAAATGCAATGAAAACTCGCAGGCACCCTATTGCGAGAGGCACAGCTTTTGCGGCATTAATGGCGATAATTGGTATGCTAATACACAGCACTGTAGATTTTCCATTACAAGTCCCGGCAAATACATTCATCTTTACCATTTTCCTAGCTATTGGAATACAAAGCAAAAATGTAAAAGTTCACCCTGCGCCAACCAGAGGATAGATTGGTGGTATTGAAGATAAAGCGCCCCATGAGGCAAGAACCTAATATTCAGCACATTTTAGAGCGAATGCCTAAAGATGTTGCTGATTCATTTACAGAAGAGCAGTTAGCTCACATTAACACTGCATTAGCTGGAAGACATTGGGGAAATCACAAGCTAGATCTGCGTGGAACAATAAGTTTATGGAAAAATAGATATTATTTTGTGTTATTAGGTGGGAAAGACAAGCGAGACTATTCTAGGGTACAAAGTAAAGTTGGGCGTTTTTTTATTGCTAGTGTAACTACCGCATTTCTTGCTATATCAATAATATTGGGGCTTATTGTTCTTTACCTTCTGAAAAGTTGGTTGGGGATCAATCTAGTTGAAGGTTTTTCTTTGGGCCTATGGGATTGGTTCAAAGAAAACACATAGCTAACAGTCTGTTAGACTGTTTCGACGCATCCAAGTATTCTTTTGGAACTACTGTTTGGATATTTTTTCAGCCATACACATACAGCTTGCTTAGCGTTATGTTTGGAAATTGACTTCAACACAGCGTCTCGACTAATCGGGTTCAGTAAGCCTAAATGAATATGCTTTTTAAGCTGCGCTTCTACTTTAACAAAATGTATGGAACGTAATGAAAACATATTTAAACCAAATTCCGCGTAAAACATATGTGTGAGCGAATCTTGCGGACCAAACTTCTCTGCTTGCTGTAAATATGAGTAAAAGGTTTCGTCTAACTCGTCCAGTTTCCATTTTATTGTAGCCAGTCCAACCCAGCTACCTGCCCATGTAGGCCGAAGCTCTAAACTTTTTTTATAATCTTTGTAAGCTACATTCAATAAATTTACTTTCACGCTTCTTCTTTCAGTTGGCTGCGCATAGACTAACCACTCAATCGTTTGCGCTCTCAGCTGATAATACAGTGCATTGTCAGGAAATTTTTCAATTGCAGAGTCTATCTCTTCAAGCATGCTTTTTGCTGATGGCTCATTAGCTAACGATGGTGATTGCTGCCAGGTATCGAGATTATTCTTAACTCTGTAATATGAGTTGCCAACGGTAAGTTGTTGCCAGCTAAAATACAACCCATAAAGAGCAATGACACAGACACACAATTGTACAAAAGAACCTTTCGAAACCCGAAAGCCCACATTCATAGGTTAAGACTTCCACTTACTATAGCTTGCGGTACGCGTTTAAAGGTGTTAACAGCCAAATCTGAATCAAATTTTTCAACTATTGCAAAGGCCTCACTCATGTCATTTGGCCTTCGAGTTAAGTCGTGCGAATCTGACGCTACAACATCGAAAGCTTTCTCTTGCATCAAAAAATGTGCAAATTTTTCAACTTTATCACCAAAACGACCAGTTAAAGCGCCGGCTGTTAGCTGAAACAAACAGCCAGTCTTTTGCAGCCATTCGAATTTATGGGGCTCTGATAATAATTCCCTATTTCGTTCAGGGTGAGCAATTAGGGCCTGAATACCTTGCTGTGAAAGCCATTTAACTAACGCATCTATTCCTTGAGGAATGTGGCTATGAGGCATTTCCAGCAACAACACATGCTTGTTATCATATGTTCCAAGAAACGGGAGCTCGCCTTGTCGAGCCCAAATAGGAATCTGCTCGTTAACCCTGACCTCTGCTGCAAAAGAAAGAGTTAATGGAATATTTGCTTTTAGAACTTCCTGTTCGAACTGCTTAAAAGAAAGGCGGATACTTGAAAGTGAATTGTCGAAGTAGCCCTTATGGATATGCGGCGTACATACTACATGCGTAATGCCACATTCGACAGCTTGATTTGCCATCCCCAAGGCTATGTCTAAACTTCTGGCACCGTCGTCGATGCCAGGTAAGATATGGCTATGTAAATCTATCAATTAATATTAGCTAACTTTTATGACTCGTATATCCATACTCGTCGTAAAAACCGCCGTACCTCTGTGCTACATCTGATTTTTTCAAGTTTACTTGATTTAGTATGACACCATCAACTCTATGTCCTACTTGGATAAACCGAGCGAGCCCACTTTTAATTACTTTATCGCTTGTGCTATCTGCTTTCACCACATATAAAACAGAATCGCACGAATTAGCCACAATCATAGAATCACTTACCGCCTGAGTAGGTGCTGTATCTATAACAACATACTTATATTGTGTTTTTAACTCGGTAATAAGCTCTTGAAAACTTTCGCTAGCAAGAAGCTCTTGAGGGTTAGATGGTATGGTTCCAGCAGCCAAAATATCAATATTAGAGTCTTCATCTCTAATTAAGCACTCTTCAAACGTATGAGATTTCAGTACCAGATTGGCAACCCCTGGTTGATAATTAGGAACATTAAATTGCTTTGCTACGGTTGGTCTGCGCAGATCAGCCTCGACTAATATAGTTTTATCTAATTGTCCAAGTGCAAATGCCAAATTAATAGAAACTGTAGTTTTCCCCTCTTTGGGGACACTAGAAGTAACCATTATTGCTTGTTGCTTTCTGTCTAAATTTAGTAGAGAAAGACTCGTCCTAAGCGTTCTAACCGCTTCTGCGAATTGATGCTGCTTACCATCGAAAAAAGTTCTGATAGGTAAGTCTGTCTTCTTTTTATGGGGAAGCCACGGGATAAGCCCTAACATACGCTGCCCTAATTTGCGTTCAACGTCTTCTACCGACCTTATACCGCTATTCAAGAAATCCATCACTAACGCTAAGATTACTCCAACCCCCGAACTCAATACAAAAGCAGCAATCACTAAAAGCTTTTTATTGGGTTTAGATGGCACACTACTCGCTAATGCTTTGTCTAATACGCTAGCGTTAGCCGACTCAAAGCCGCCCAACTCGTCAGTTTCTTTCAAACGAGTGAAAAATGAATCATAGAGTTGTTGGTTTGTATCACGCTCTCGTTCTAGCGTTTTTCTTTTATTGTCTAGTGCAGAAAGCGTTCTAAACCGAGCTTTCGCTTCGCTTACTTCCTGCTGAAGATTGCTCACACGCTGCTGCGATACCGAATATTGTGTAGCAATACTGGAAATTAAACTATCTATCTGTCTTTTAAACGTTTCTTGAATCGCGTCTAACTCAGCCTGAGCAGAAATCATAGTAGGATGCTTGGGACCGTAAGTTTTAGCAAGCTCACTAACTTTCGTCAGTGCCCTACTCTCTTCTCTTCTAACATCTTGAATAAGCGGATGATTAAGAACCTCTGGTATTCTAGCCAAAGAGTCAATTGCAACACCTGCTCTAGTTTGTTTATAGATGAGAGAATTAAATTCTAGTGAGGTCTGGGCTTCCAACAACTGTTTATTTAATTGCTCTAGTTCGGTAGCAGCTAGCCCAACTACGCCATCTAAATTTACAACTTGATTTTCCTCGTAAAATGCAGATAGTGCCTTTTCAGAATGTTGGAGTTTTTGTTGTAGTCCATCCAAGCTGTTCGTTAAAAATCGTGTAGCTTTTTCGGTCATTTCTAACTTGGCTTGAAGATGACTTTCTATGAAAACATCCGCCATAGTGTTCGCTATTTCTGCTGATAAACTAGGTTTTGTAGTAGTAGCTGTTATCTTTAAAATTTGCGTATTCTTGACCATCGAGATGGTCACGGATTGAATCAACTTATTTACAGCGCGCCTTTTCTGAAGTGCCGCGGCTTCAGCTTCCGTATATGTTTTAACCTCAGTCTGCGGCAAAAATGGTAAAAGCTCTGCCGCGTTTGCGATTAAAGTTTTGAAAAGTGATGGACTTGGTTCACCACCAATAAAATCGACATTGTTATGAAGCGAAAGGCTTTCGACAGTGCTTTCCGCAATTTTTCTTGAACGCAAAATTTCATATTGCGTTTGCATATAGTCTTTACGCTCAGTATCTAAACCATATACTTCTTCAATCGAGACTACATTGGCTTTGTTAGCCTCTATAATCAAAGAAGCAGTTGAAGAAAACTGCGGAGTAATACGCAAAACGATAACCGCACACAAAATGGTAAAGGCCACAGCAAGAATCAAAATCCTTCCTGAGTATGCTTTTACAGTTTTTAGATATTGCTTCAAATCCAGCGCATCATTTTCCGACGGGCTATCGAATAGCACTTCCCGAAAGTCCTTTGTCATTGATTTATCCAGTCTTTTATTATCAGAAGAAACGTTGATTTATCGTAATGATATCACCTGGCTGGATCATATCACTTACAGTAACAGTTAACTCTTGAGTTTGATTTGAAGATTCTCTAACTATTATTATTTTGTCTCTTGCCGCTCTTTCTGTGTAACCTCCCGCTAAAGCTGCAGCTTTGTTAACGGTTAACCCAGGCTGATATGGGTAACCGCCTGGTCGTTTAACCTCTCCGTCTATAAAAAATGGGCGATACTCGACTATAGACACAGACACAGAAGGATTGATCAAATAGTCCCCAAGTAAACCATTGTGAATTAATTGTTCAACTTCAGCAGCTGTAAGCCCTACAAGCTTTAATTCACCCAAAAACGGATAATTAATCGTTCCCACATCGGGAAGCCTTACTTCCATGGACAACTCTTCTTGACCGAAGACGCTAATGCTAACTTTGTCACCCGAGCCGAGCTGATACTGGCTCATACTTGCATTCCCAGATTGGGCTAAGACTTTAGCACTCATTGATAATGTAATTAAAACGAAGAAAAAGCTTAAAAGTTTAAACTTCACAACGATACCTCTGCACTAACACCCACTACATTCCTGTCATAACCAATTAACTCTCGGTTACTTGTTCTATCTTGAATTTGGTAGAATAGCGCGAAACTGAGCCATCGTCTCGCCGAATAATTCAACGTCGCTGAATAACTCATCAAATCATCATCTCTATTATCTAGCCCGCCATCGTTAATGTATTCATCATCACTTTTGGCAATACGAACAGAAGAGCTTAAGCGCTCTAGCCACTCGTGCTCCCATGACAAGGAATAATTCCGCCCTCGGATAAAATTACCTTCGCCGTTGGTTTCAAGAGTATCTGCACTGGTGGAAAAAACAAAAGTGGAATAAGACAGTGGCTGCCACTCTATACCCACTTCCCAGTCTGTACCATAAAATGTGTCTCTACTTTCTGCTTTAAAGTCTTTCTCTTTGTAACCAATTTTTGCAAAACCAGTCGTGGCTGCGCTGCCTTCCCATGTAAGACCCACTAAAACTCTACTCTCGTCACTGTCTCGCGACACAATACCGGTTTGATTATCATATCTTACAAAGGATTTGACAAAATCTAGAACCAAACTAGTAGAAGCACCTACCTGGTAGAAAAGCTCAGTGCCAACATTTGTGCTCACTCTGTCTCGAATTAGGTACTGCTGCTCGCTTCTGTCGTAATCTAATGTTTGTCGGTCAGCTTTGAACTTAATGCGACCATCAGACGTGACTGCACCATAGAAATAATCTGCACCTATATAGGAGCTTTTATATCTGTCTGGAGATGTAAGATTATTACCTCCACCTAAGGAAAAACCAGTCCCCCTATCCTCATGTCCGTCTTCGAACTGACCTACAAGGTTTATCGCATTTCTCGCATTAATTTCTAAATCCGCCGATGCTTCAAAAAAGTGATCTGTATAGTCGTCTGAACTACTCGAAAAATAGACACCCCTGTCAAGCCTGTATCCTACTTGAACAGGGTTTCCAGCAACTTCGGTAGCTGCGACTATCTCTGGGGACAAAATCGAACGCCAGCTGTAAATTTTGGGGTCATCTTCATTTGCATAAGCTACGTTATCTACATAAGTCAAAGAAGTTGTAAGCGAAGGGATTACGTCAAATTGCCCAACTTTAATTCTGCCTTGTTCGCTACTCTCTTGAGCTTCGACTCCACTAGTTAAAACTAGCGCAAAAAGAGCTAAGTGAATTTTATTCCATTTGTTCATTGTTACTCCTCGAAATTATGCTCTATGGCTTCAAACAACATAGCTATTGGCAAATAATGTAATATACACACACCGTTCTTTAACCAAAAACTATCAGTTTTGCTTATGCTTTTTCCTACATGCACGCTTTCTCTGCACTAATTTTAATGGCTATTTAAACAAGCTGTTGAATTCACAATGCCATTTACATGCCACAACTGACATCGCCACGCTCTTAAGCTATAGCTCTTATATTTCAGAATTATTTAACGTCCACAGTCAATGGTAAAATAAAGGAAGGAAACTTACTACATGCAATGCGAAACAATTGACTGCAATTTTGTAATAAAATTACAATGAAGCTATAATAGCATTCATATTATCAATGGAGGTACTCTTTCACTATCAACGGTGAAAAGTTATTGATACGCTTCATTAAGGGCATAGAATTTGCTTAAAATAAGTAAACAACCATGCTTTCGCAGTCGATGTTTTCGGTTCATTTCGTATCGTGGCAAACATTCAAATAACAGGCATTCCCCTGTTAACTACTAGAGATACTCAAAATGGATAACCAGGTAGAATCTAACAAAGTACTTAAGTCTCACCCCGTAGATTCAAACACAAACGGAGGCCTTGTCGTTCGAAATAAAAGTGGTTTTTCAACACTTTATCGACTTATAGACCTGTCGTTGGTAACGCTTCTTTATTATTCGTGCGCCGCGTATTTTGAGTCTACTATTGACCCAACTAGCTTGATACTACTTTTTGTGAACGTGATCTGTTTTCAGATTTCAGCTGAAGGCGTAGAACTTTACCGCTCTTGGCGCGGTCACCGCACCCCCGAAATGCTAAGAGCTGCCGCGATCACGTGGGCTCTAAGTATTTTAGGCACGCTCACAGTTGGTTACTTTTTTGTCCAAAACATCAATACACCGCCTGTCGTGGTCTTAGCTTGGTTCGCTACTTCGTTCGTTGGCCTAATTGCATGGCGTTTTGTAATGCGAAAATTTTTGTTTCATATCAGAAAAAGTGGTATGAACTCTCGCAGATCAATTGTTATTGGCGCAACACAGCTTGGCGCAAACGTTGCGCTTCAGATACAGCAAAATGAACACCTTGGTATTCGCTTTAACGGTTTATTTGATGATAGAGATACGAGTCGCCTTCCTCATGAAATGCAAAATACTGTATTAGGAAACATCGAACAGGCTATCGAAATGGCTAAACGAAATGAGGTGGATTACATATATATTGCACTGCCAATGAGCGCAGAGAATAGAATTCGCTCAATTTTAGAGCAATGTAGCGACACCACTGCAAATGTCTACGTTGTGCCAAATTTCTTTATGTATAACCTTCTGAATGCCCGCTGGCAGACAGTGGGGAACGTGCAAGCACTTAGCGTTTACGACACGCCCTTCCAAGGTGCTAGTGATGTTTTAAAGCGACTTGAAGATATTGTTTTAAGTTCACTTATATTAATGATGATATCTATACCCATGCTTTGCATTGCAGCAGCAGTAAAGCTTACGTCAAAAGGCCCCGTGATTTTCAAACAAAAACGTTACGGATTAGATGGTAAGCAAATAACGGTTTACAAGTTTCGTTCAATGACTACGCAAGATAATGGTGCGGTTGTTAAACAAGCCACTAAAAATGACGCGCGTTTAACAAAAATCGGTGGCTTTTTAAGACGAACTTCTTTGGACGAACTACCGCAGTTTATCAATGTTCTACAAGGCCGTATGTCGATTGTTGGACCTCGTCCGCACGCTGTTGCGCACAACGAGCAATATAGAAAAATCATTACGGGATACATGCTACGCCACAAGGTTAAGCCTGGTATTACAGGCTGGGCGCAAGTTAATGGCTTGCGCGGCGAAACGGAAACGACAAATAAAATGGTTCAGCGCGTAGAGTATGATTTAGATTACATTCACCGCTGGTCTATATGGTTTGATATTAAAATCGTGTTCATGACCGTTTTCAATGGCTTCATCAACAAGAACGCTTATTAAGCAATAATATATAGGAAAGGGATATCAACAATGAAACCTGTTGTATTAGCCGGCGGCACCGGTAGCCGCCTTTGGCCAAAATCACGCGCCGCTCTACCAAAGCAATTTTTAGCACTCACTTCAGACAATACAATGTTGCAAGATACCATCACCCGTTTAAGCGGTACTGATGCTGAAGCGCCTGTTTTTATATGTAACGATGCGCATCGCTTTCTGGTCGCGGAACAGCTTCGAAAAAAGAACATAAAGCATGGCGGTATTCTTTTAGAACCTGTGGGGCGTAACACCGCTCCAGCTATCGCTTTAGCAGCACTGCATGCGACTAAAAATGGCGAAGACCCTGTGCTTCTTGTGCTTGCTGCAGACCACCTAATTAAAGACCAGAGCGCATTTCACAGCGCTATTATTAAGGCAGAAGCTTTAGCGAATGAAGGCAAGCTAGTTACGTTCGGAATTGTTCCCGACCAGCCACATACTGGCTATGGCTATATAAAAGCTGGAAACGTACTTAATGTTGGTTTTGAAGTAGCTGACTTCGTAGAAAAACCTGAACTGGATACAGCCAAGCAGTATGTTGAATCTGGTGATTTCTTTTGGAATAGCGGTATGTTCATGTTTAAAGCAAGCCGCTATGTTGAAGAATTAAGTAAGTATAACCCAGAAATGCTAGAGATCTGTCGTCGTGCCATTGAAACTGAAGCGCCAGACCTAGACTTCATTCGTGTTGATTCTGAAATTTTTTCTACCTGCCCTGACGACTCTATTGACTATGCAGTTATGGAAAAAACTGACAGCGCTGCAATGGTCCCTCTAGATGCAGGTTGGAGTGACGTAGGAAGCTGGACGTCGCTTTGGGAAACTGCAGATAAAGATGACAACGGGAACGTTTGTGTAGGCGATACAATTTTAGAAAACACTAAAAATAGTTATGTTAACGCAGAGCAACGCTTAGTTTCGGTAATCGGTTTAGAAGACGTGATTGTTGTTGAAACCAAAGATGCGGTAATGGTCGCTCACAAAGACGATGCACAGAGCATTAAGAATGTTGTAAATAAATTAAAAGCTGAAAAGCGCCCTGAATTTGAGTTTCATCGTGAAGTTTTCCGCCCTTGGGGTAGTTACGACTCTATTGATAGTGGTGCGCGCTTCCAAGTTAAACGTATTACGGTAAAACCAGGTGAAAAACTATCAGTTCAAATGCATCACCATCGTGCCGAGCACTGGATTGTGGTTTCAGGCAGTGCCAATGTGACTATTGATGACAACACTCAATTAGTAACAGAAAACGAATCTGTTTATATTCCCATTGGTGCGGTACATGCGCTAGAAAACCCCGGAAAAATCCCTCTGGAGCTTATAGAGGTGCAATCTGGTGCATATCTTGGTGAGGATGACATAGTGAGGTTTTCAGACCGCTACGGCCGTGTTGAGAAGAAATAAGAGCGCTGAATGATAAGATAATGAGTATAAGCAGAGCTTTGGCTCTGCTTTTTTGTGTTTAAGAGTCCACATCTGAAAGCACTCCCCTACTCTTTCAAACTGCACAATTGGCCACTTAAACCACAAAAACGAAAAAAGGCGAGCATCCTGCTCGCCTTTTCCCGAAAGAACTTAAACTTAATTAGTTAATAATTAAGCTAATGCGCCTTTAGCCGCTTCGACTAGTGCGCTGAAAGCTGCTTTGTCATGTACTGCGATGTCGGCAAGGATCTTACGATCGATTTCAACAGACGCTTTCTTCAAACCGTTAATGAAACGGCTGTATGACATACCATTTTGACGAGCAGCAGCATTGATACGTGCAATCCATAGTTGACGGAATTGACGCTTGCGCTGACGACGGTCACGGTAAGCATATTGACCAGCTTTAGTTACAGCTTGTACCGCTACGCGATATACACGTGAACGTGCGCCGTAATAACCTTTTGCCTGCTTGAGGACTTTTTTGTGACGAGCACGTGCGATAGTGCCGCGTTTTACTCTAGCCATTAATCAGTCTCCTAAGTCTTATACGTAAGGCAACATGCGCTGAACCAATTTGGTATCAGAGTCATGAACCAGTTTTTTGCCACGAAGGTGACGTTTACGCTTAGAGCTCTTCTTAGTCAGAATGTGACGTAAGTGAGACTGTTTGCTTTTAAAGCGGCCAGAACCCGTTTTCTTAAAACGTTTGGCGGCACCGCTTACAGTTTTCATTTTAGGCATTGCTAAAACTCCGCATTGTTTAATATCGGTATTTTTCGTGTTGCAGTCACTTCATACCGGCTAATGTTTAGCAGCAAGGTGTTTAAGGGTGCAGATTCCTTAAAACTTTAGACCGTTACTACTTCTTATTTGGGGCTAGCACCATGATCATCTGACGGCCTTCCACACGACGTGGGAAAGACTCGCATGTAGCGATTTCTTCTAAATCCGTTTTAACGCGGTTTAGCAAATCGATACCGATGTCTTGGTGCGCCATTTCACGACCGCGGAAGCGGATCGTAACTTTGGCTTTGTCACCACCTTCAAGAAAGCGACGCAGGTTGCGCAGTTTTACCTGGTAATCGCCTTCATCAGTGCCAGGGCGAAATTTAATCTCCTTGACCTGAATTTGCTTCTGTTTTTTCTTCTGCTCTTTTTGAGCTTTACTTTTTTCGAAGAGGAATTTGCCATAGTCCATAACTTTACAGACTGGCGGCTCGGCATTCGGACTGATTTCTACTAGATCTAGGCTCGCTTCTTCAGCGGTACGCGTAGCTTCTGCTAGCGAAACCACACCAACCTGTTCACCGTCTTTGCCAATTAATCTTACTTCTCTGGCTTTAATCTCATCGTTAATGCGGGCTTTGTCGCCCTGAGCCTTGTTGTTAGCGCCTTTAATGTGCTATTCCTCCAAACATTTAATTCTTTTGTCTGCTTTTAGGTGATTCGTATGAATCTAAAAAATAAAAGCAGACACCTTGATGTGCATTATACACAAAATGCTCAACTATTTAATTGTCTTTTCTACAACTTCTTGTTGAGCCATGGCAATAAAGTCTTCCAGGCCCATTTTGCCTAGGTCATCGCCGCGACGAGAGCGAACTGCTACTTCGCCCGCTTCCATTTCTTTATCGCCCACAACCAGCATATACGGAATACGCTTCAATGTGTGCTCGCGGATTTTAAAGCCGATTTTCTCATTACGCAAGTCAGACTTTGCTCTAAACCCTAAATCTTGCAGTTTTTTTACACAATCTGATGCATAGTCAGCCTGTTTGTCGGTAATATTCATTACCACAACTTGCTGAGGTGCCAACCAAAGTGGGAAGAAACCTGCAAATTCTTCGGTTAAAATACCAATGAAGCGCTCTAGTGAACCCAAAATAGCACGGTGAATCATTACCGGTACTTTACGTTCGCCATCTTCAGCTACATAGGTTGAACCCAAACGGCCAGGCATTGAGAAATCAAGCTGTACCGTTCCGCACTGCCACGCACGGTCTAAGCAGTCGTGCAGCGTAAATTCAATTTTAGGGCCGTAGAACGCGCCTTCACCAGGCTGATAATCGAATTCGATATCGTTGGCTTTAAGTGCTTCTGCAAGCGCCGCTTCTGATTTATCCCAAATCTCGTCAGCACCTACACGCTTTTCAGGGCGAGTAGACAGCTTAACTTTGATATTTTCAAAACCAAATGCCGCGTATGTCTCATACACCATCTTAATACAGCCACTTACCTCTTCTAGGATCTGTTCTTCTGTACAAAAAATATGAGCGTCGTCTTGCGTAAAGCCTCGCACACGCATTAAGCCGTGCAGCGCACCCGATGGTTCATTACGGTGACAGCAGCCAAACTCGGCCATACGAAGCGGTAAATCGCGGTACGATTTCAAGCCTTGATTGAAAATTTGTACGTGGCCCGGGCAGTTCATAGGCTTAACCGCATATTCACGCTTTTCAGATTCGGTGGTGAACATGTTTTCAGCGTACTTGTCCCAGTGACCCGATTTTTCCCAAAGCGTACGGTCCATCATTAATGGGCCTTTTACTTCATCGTAGCCGTATTCGCGAAGCTTCTTACGCACAAAGCTTTCTAGCTCGGTGTAAATAGACCAGCCGTCGTTGTGCCAAAACACCATACCTGGCGCTTCTTCTTGCCAATGGAACAGGTTAAGGGCTTTACCAATTTTGCGGTGGTCACGCTTTTCCGCTTCTTCTAAGCGCTGTAGGTAAGACTTAAGCTGTTTCTTGTCAGCCCACGCTGTGCCGTAAATACGCTGAAGCATTTTGTTGTCGCTGTCACCACGCCAGTAAGCACCTGCTACCTTCATGAGTTTGAAGTGGTGGCAGAACTTCATGTTCGGTACGTGCGGGCCACGACACATATCGGTGTATTCTTCGTGTTGATAAAGTGCTGGGCGGTCGTCCTTGCTGATGTTTTCATCAAGAATTTCCATTTTGTAGCTTTCACCGCGCGCTTCAAATGCATCGCGGGCTTCCTGCCAGCTAACTTTATTTTTAACCACGTTGTAATTGGTTTTAGCCAGCTCAAGCATGCGCTTTTCTAACTTAGCTAAATCTTCCTGGGTTAGGCTCTCTTCCATATCAACGTCATAGTAAAAACCGTTGTCGATAACTGGGCCGATAGCCATTTTGGTGTTAGGCCAAAGTTGTTTGATAGCGTGGCCTAACAAGTGCGCGCAACTGTGACGAAGAATTTCTAAACCTTCATCGTCTTTTGCAGTAATAATTTGAAGTTGTGCGTCTGCGTCAATCATGTCAACAGCGTCTACAAGTTCGCCGTTTACTTTCCCCGCAATGGTTGCTTTGGCTAAACCAGGGCCAATATCGTTTGCAACATCTAGTACAGAAACAGGGTTATCGAAAGCGCGTTGGCTTCCATCAGGAAGGGTAATTACAGGCATTTTAATTCCTTTACAGTGGTGACGCCTACTCTGCGCCACATGCATAATCTGATAAATTTAATCGTGCTATTGAGCACTCGAATACAGCGCACTTTCGCCGCGCTAGGCATAAAAAATGCGCGGGCTCAGTACAGCAAGTGGTGGATTATAACCAGTGTATGGGCAACTTCAATAATCAAAAGGCTATCTTGGTGCAATTTGTATCATATTGTTCTTTGCATTTAGCATTTTAAGCGTCGAATTCGTGCATTTATGTTTTTTTAACCCATACTTTAGAATAATGCGATTTGGCTTATTAATGCTTTTCTTATGCGCTTTTTTTTTGCGCATACGTTCACACCAAGCCAGATAGTAAGACGTTATCGCGGGTCGGGCACTATCTTTGTACCAAAGCGTTTCAAGGGAACGTTTTAAATAGGCGTCTTAATGTAAAGAAATAGACTTAGCAGAGCGTGTGATATGTGGCATTTCATTAGCGAGCATATTTCAGATGAGACCGAGCAATTTTTCAGTTGTCAAAAAGCCGAGCGCGTAAGCGGTGGCGACACTCATGAAAGCTATATTATTAAAGACGCTACTCATCGCTATTTCGTGAAAACCAGGCGTTACGACGACACCCAGCAGCTTTCCCATGAAGCGGAAGGATTAAATGCCTTAGCCAATACACAAACGATTGCCACACCTCGCGTCATCTGCCACGGCATTACCGCCAACGAAACCCCAAATATGGAATATTTAGTGCTTTCTCACATTCGCTTTATAGAGCCTAACGCAGATAACTACTTCACATTGGGCGAGCAGTTAGCGTCGCTTCACAAGGTAAACGCCTATACCAGCTACGGCTGGCCCCACGATAATTACATTGGCGCTAGCGTGCAAACCAATGGACGAATGGCTTCATGGGCCGATTTTTTTGCCGAAAGGCGAATTGGCAGCATGCTAGAACGCTTGGCCTCAAACGGACTTTGGAAAAGCGAGGATGGTGATATCGACGCTATCGTTACGCGGGTTCGACACCTTCTTAGTTTACATCAGCCCCACCCTTCTCTGCTTCATGGTGACTTGTGGGCAGGCAATGCAGGGTTTAATAGTAAGGGGCCTATTTTATTTGACCCTGCTGTCTATGTTGGCGATGGGGAAACCGATTTAGCCATGGCTGAGTTATTTAACGGTTTTCCCCAATCTTTCTTTGACGGATATAAACAGCACCTATCCATTGAAAAAAATTACCCGTTAAGAAAACCAATTTACCAGCTTTACCATATTTTAAATCACGGGTTATTATTCGGCGCGCACTACATTGCGCAAGCAAAACACATGCTAGATGACATTAACAGAGACTAACCCCCTCAAAATACGCCGCATAAGATTTTAAAATAGAGAGCAGCTTTTATTATGACAAATTCAGGCCCTGTCGCACTTATTACCGGGGCAGCAAAGCGCATTGGTGCCGCAATGGCAATGAAATTACACAACGAAGGGTATCGTGTGATTATTCATTACGGGCACTCTGAAAATGACGCACAATCACTTGCCGCCAGGCTTAATCAAAAGCGCGCAAACTCGGCGTTTTGCTTACAAGCAGATTTATGCGATACCCACGCGGTTTCGGCATTAGGCGAAGAAGCCGTAAATGTTTGGGGCAGGCTTGATGTGTTAGTGAATAACGCATCTAGCTTCTACGCCACACCCGTTGGCGATATCACCGAGGAAGACTGGACATCGCTGGTTGGCAGCAATGTGAAAGGCCCGCTGTTTTTGTCGCAAGCACTCACGCCAGCGCTTAAAAAAAGTAAAGGCTGTATCGTGAATATGGTTGATATGCACATAGACCGCCCTCTCCCCAAACACAGCGTATACCTACTGGCAAAATCTGGGCTTGCCTCGTTAACCCAATCTTTAGCGATAGATTTAGCCCCTAATATACGGGTTAATGGCATAGGTCCCGGCGCAATATTGTGGCCAGAGAGAGAAATGGAAGACGCGGAAAAAGATACGTTGTTATCCAGCATTCCGTTAGGCGAATTAGGTACCCCCGACGATATTGCAAACACCCTTTGGTTTTTAATTTCGGCACCGTATATCACAGGGCAAATTATTTTTGTCGATGGTGGTCGTAGCTTACATACGGGGGCGTCCGCGTGAACCAACCTTTGCTAAGAGGGGCTTGTCGCATTGGCACAGTGAGCGTGGCTTTCTTAGCGCTGTCTGGCTGCTTTAGCGATAACACCGTTAAGCACAGTATTGAAGACTATGCTGAACGCCTTTCCCGTGTACTCGATACGCCGCTTCCCCCGTCGTTTGACGATAACATAGTACGCCCCCTTCCTACACTTGCCGACTCAGCGTCTCTTAAACATAACATTGAGCCCATAAGTATTAATTTACGGGAATTCTACGCGTTACAAGATTGTGAGCTGGGCACCGTTGTTGCCGAGCGCAACACGTCCTTAGGCAAAAGTCAGCTGCCCTCACAACGGCTAGTTCACGAAAGCAAATTGCTTACGGTGTTAAAAGAATGCGAAGCGGCGCTGCAAAACGAACAAGGCAGTGGTAATGAAAAGCTGGCCGATACTATTGCGTCATGGCGCAAGCAAAAAACCATAGACTACGCCAAAACCTGGGCGAACCTGATTCAAGGAAGCCAAGAGTTACGTTTGGCACTTAACACCCCTCAACGGTTGTTTTCTGTAGAAAGCAACAAAGATTCGCTATCAAGCGTAAACGCCCTCTTTTATTTAACCACCGTTAACAATGCGGCTAACCTTGCCACGCCTATCAATAGCAGTGAATTAGAGGATCAACTTCACATTGTTCGCTCAGGCCGGTTGCCGGCTACGCTCTGGCAAACGCAGCAAACCTTAGCCCATACGCTTTCTGAGTTAACGCACATGCTCAGCCCAAAACTTGAAGCGGTAAGCTGCCCGGATGGAAGAGCGAGCGATCAAGCCAAGATCCTGCGCAATGTGTTCTATTTATTCTTCATTGAAAAAATTCAGCCAGTGGGAGGTTTAGTTAACCAATACCACTATAAGCTCTCTCCATTGTGGGAAAAATGGCTTAACGAACCTTCGCTGCACAAAGAACTGAAGCGCTACATTGAAAACCAAACCCAAGAAGGCTTCGCACAGTACAGCGACGCGATGAAGTCGCACGTAAGCCTATGGCAACAGTTTTTAGGCCGCTGTAACTTATCGCCAGTCGCACCCGGCTAAGTTGCTTTATAAAATATTTTCACCGGCCTCGGGGTCTCGAGACTTACGGGCCTGTTCTCTAATCTCATGCGCTTCAGAGGTAACGTCATCCGCTTCGCTGTTTTGTGAGTTATCTGATTGATGCCTTTCGCTGCGCTTTGCATCGCTTTGGGGTTTATGCTGGGTGCGAGTCGCTGCGCCGCCTTCACCATGCTCATCTGTGGCGCGTTTTTCAGGTTCAGGGTGTGCGTCATCAGTGCGGGTAATCGCTAAGCCCTGCGGAAAAATACGCTCTCGCGCATCGTCTGGCATGCTAATATCAGCATCTAAGTACGCTTGGGTAATATTGCGCATTAAGACAGACGACATTTTTAGTACGCTGGTTTTCTCAACATTCACCCAAAAATATACTTTAACGTTGTAGGTTGACGCCCCTAGCTCATCGATAAGAATTTGCGGCTCTGGGTCGTGCAGCACGTTATCTTGCGCATTAGTCACGTCACGCGCAATTTTTTGTGCATGCTGTATGTCTGAGTCGTAACCCACACCAATCACAAAATGGCCACGCATAAGCGGGTTGGCGGTAAGGTTTTTAATAACGCCCTTGTAAATCGTCGCGTTAGGAATTTGAATGTGATTGCCATCGAAATCAACCAGCGTGGTGGCGCGCGCAGTCACCTTCTGAATAATACCCACGAACTCGTTTATTTGAACAATATCGCCTATTCTAAACGGCCTTTGAATGGTAAGAAGTAAACTTGATATAAAGTTCTCTGCAATATCTCTAAAGGCGAAACCTAAAATAAGCCCCACTACGCCAGTACCGCTCACCACAGCAATTGCAAAGCCTGTTAACCCTGCCAAAAACAGAAATAGATATATGCCAAGTAAGATAAGTATAAGGCTTACGCTGCGCTGAATAACCGAACGTAACAGTGGCGACGCAGTAGTGCGAGTAAAGGGCTTTACCAGCACTTTTGCCACATGAGGGGCTAACAGTATAAACGCCACCATGATAACCGCACCAAGCGCTAACCCGGGTAAACGGTATACAAAACTTTCCCAAAGCGAGGAAAGCAACGATTGCGCGTTCGTGAAGCTTGTTACGCCACCGCCTTCACTGTCTTGCATAAAACAAGAAGTAAACGAAAGCCAGTGACTGAATTGCGAAGTTGATAACATGACCTAATTCCTTGGTAGTAACATTAACGCCCATGCACGCTGTATGCATAATGCCTACGTAGAAATCACAAGATAAGATCCCAGCCCTATTGTGAATAGAAAACTGCCCCAAATAGCGTGCTCAATGACGACCACAGGGGTCGAATTAGTTTGCATATATCGATAGCCGAATATTGCGCCCCCTATCCAAGAGACAACAACGGCCACCCAATTCCCATAAACCAAATGAGCAAGACCAAACAAAAAAGTACTTAGGCCCCATCGTGCGTACTTAGACGGCAAAATGCGTTTGTAGCGGTGGAAAAAATAAGTGCGAAAGATAATTTCTTGCGGGATCACAGACACAATGGGATAAATTAATAGGGTTGCCACCCACATCCAAGGTTGGTTCATTGGCCAATGTAAAAATAGCTCTGGCTTGAGAAAATAAACCACCAGCGCAAGTAAACTCGCCCACGGCAAAAATAGCCTAAGCGTGCGTTTTAAATGAATTCGGTAATCGTCCCAATGCCACAACTTTATACGTTTAAATTGTTTATCTGCTAACAGTACCGCTAAGCAGAAAAGCCCCATTACGCCCAAAATAGGCATGAGGTAACTTGCGAAATGCTTTATCCAGTAAAGCACAGCAAAGGGAACTGCTACAAATAGCAAAATCAGTTCAGACCACAGCTTCGCCACACCACACCTCTTTTATTGCCCATGCTTGTTCTACCCTTGCTTGTTGTTCCATTTATGCATTAGATTCTCGCCCTAATGCCCTGAACAACACGTTCATTACCAGCCGATGACGGTTTTATGAATATTGCTACTATTATGAAAGTGTAGTGCCAATGTGCGCCCTTCGAACGACTAATTCGGTGCTACTTTCGCCTAACGAGCTGCAGCTATAACTAAGCCATTCATTTCTATTTAGTTTTGTTTACACCAAGAGAATCACTGCGCAGAAAAGACGTTTGAAAAAGGCGTTTAACGGGCGGTTTGTAATTATCAGAAACGAAGAAATATGAAAAAGCGAGAGGGTGAATTCAGGTAGTGTTTGTATAACGCACAAAAGTCGTGAAATAATTGCACAAGATGTATAAGGCGAAACTAATGACAAAAAATAGCCCTAGCGACGTTTTACAACAAATTGAAAAACACTATGCCTCGTTGTCTCCATCGGGCAAATCGATTGCGCACTATATTCAACAAAACCCCATCGCTGTGCTTAGTCAATCTACCTCACTCATTGCCGAGAAAACGGGTACATCAAAAGCCACGGTTAGCCGTTTCTTTCGACAGCTGGGTTTCGACTCGCACCAACAGGCGAAAGACGCGTTGGTGCAATTACGGGAACAAGGTGTACCTGTGGTTAGCCCTTCAAGCGGCGTACTTCAGCATGAAAGTGATAGCAAAAATTTAGCTAATACGTTTGCAAGTACGTCTTCAGAAGCATTGACCGAAGTGGCTAAGCTGCTTGCTTCGGCAGGCCAAATTACCTTAATAGGGTTTAGAAACGCCTACCCTATTGCGCTTCACTTCAGGCAACAGTTAAAACAGATTCGCACGTCGGTACGCGTTTTACCGCAACCCGGGCAAACCTTAAGTGAAGATATCATTGACCTTGGGGAGAACGATGTAGTGGTGCTATTTGGGTTTCGCCGCAGAACCCGACAGTTCAAGTATGTCTTAAACAGCATAAAACAGTGTAAAACCGTATTGGTTACCGACCCTACCGGTCAAGGCTACCGCCAAAGCGTTGATCATTTGCTGGTTACACATATTGGTAGCGACTCGCCGTTTGATAGTTATGCAGCCCCCATGAGCCTTGTCGCGTCGCTGTGTAATTTAACTTACGAAGCATTGGGTAGCGCCGCGGCAGACCGGGTAGACGCCATTACCGAGATTTATATTCAAATGGATGAGCTAGAAAGTCCTAAACGCTAACGCTTCCAATCGTACGCTTTTTAAGCAATACTATAAACGTAAGTAGCAGATAACAGCTATTATGCAAGTAAAAATGGAACTTTTTCAGGAAAAAGTAGGTATAAGTATAAATTATTTTTATTTTACTGCTTTTGACATGCTGTTGGAGTAGATATGGATAAGACGCAAGTAATCATGGAAGAAGCTAACGGGGTGTTAGCATTTTGGTTTGGTGAACTTTCACCTGAACAGTGGTTTGAAGAAGATCCTGCGCTGGATAAAACAATCGCGTCGCGATTTTCTGAACTTCGATTAGCTGCAACAAGAGGCGAACTTTGGCCATGGCGTGCCACAGCAACAGGCCGTCTTGCAGAAATCATTCTTTTAGATCAGTTCTCTCGCAATATTTTTCGCAACCACGCTGATGCATTCAGTGCCGATAGTATGGCGCTGGTGTTAGCCCAAGAGGCAGTCAGCGTAGAAGCAGATAAGGTGTTAACCCCGCAGCAACGCGCATTTATGTATATGCCTTTCATGCATAGTGAATCACTTGCCATTCACGATGTCGCAATGGAACTGTTTTCTCAAGAAGGGCTCGAGCGTGAATTTTCTTTTGAAAAGCGCCACCAAAAGGTGATTGAAACGTTTGGCCGCTACCCACATAGAAATCATTTGTTAGGGCGCGAGTCGACGGCACAAGAAATCGCCTTCTTTAAAAGTAATCCTCAAGGCTTTTAGCGGCTATTGCCCCCACAAAACCGCGGCTATTGTGGCGCTGTTTGTTGCGGCTTTACATAAGTTCGTTCGTACTTTTCAGTTGAAGCTATACGACTTCTTAATGCTTGTCCTTTTGCTCTCCGGTTTTTTGCTTTTCTGCTTTTCTGAAAAGCAACGCTTGTTTCTCCTTGACATTACAATGAAACAATTGTTTCATGTTATGTAGGCATATATGAATAAATAAAGAACGAAAAATAAGAATTGCGCTGTGAGCTCACCTTTTGTAATCAAGCCCTGCGACAAGCATTTTGAGCAGGCAATTGAAAATTTAAATACCTACCTTGGTGACAGTTACAGCCCAGACGTAAGCGCTCATTATAAGCAGAGCCATGCAGAAAGGCGCCTTGATAACGGCCAAGATATAAACACTTCACTTAAGGGCCTTGGTCTAGCGGTGAAAGATTTGTTTCATATAAAAGGTTTGCCCACGGCGGCAGGTAATCCCGACTGGCAGGCAACACACGAAATACCTCAAGCAACGAATACCTGTGTAGCTACCATGCTAAACGCTGGCGCTAATTTTAAAGGTAAAACCATTACCGACGAACTCGCCTACAGTTTGCATGGACAAAACAAGCACTATGCGCCGTTAGTAAACCCGGTTGCACCTGCACATATTCCTGGCGGCTCATCGTCTGGCTCTGCGGTAGCGGTAAGTGCTCATCTTGCCGATATTGGGCTTGGAACCGATACAGGCGGGTCGATACGCGTGCCTGCTAGCTATCAAGGGTTATGGGGGCTTCGTACTACGCATGGCCTTTTACCGTGCGACAACATGGTAGCATTAGCCCCTTCTTTCGACACCATTGGGTGGATGACAAGAGATCTCGATACGCTTCAGAAAGTCGCGCACACATGTATAGATAATACAAAGCAGAGCACCATTAAAGTAAACCCTCGCTTTGGTATAGCCACCCCTTTATTTGCAAACACGGCACATAGTTCGGTATGTAATAAATGGTTAACCGAACTTGCCGATAACAACCGTTGTGTTGCGCTAACAGAAGAACAGTTAGATCTTTCAAAACTGCAAACCGCCGCTACATTTAGAAGTCTGCAGGGCAGTGAAATTTGGCAGCAACACGGCGAGTGGATTGAGAAAGTTCAGCCAGATATCGCGAAAGACATTATGTTGCGCTTAGCATGGTGCAAGACCATAACAACGCAAGACGTCACCCTTGCTAAAGCACAACAAAAAGTGGTGATTAACCATATCAATGCGCTATTTGGTGACATTGACGTATTGGTTATTCCCACAACACCCGGTGTTGCACCCCGATGCGATGCCGACGAGACAACATTGGCAAACGATAGAAACGCGCTACTTGCACTTACTGCAATAGCAGGGCTAGCGGGCTTGCCCCAGCTACATTTGCCACTGTTTACCCTACACAATGCCCCCTGCGGCTTATCGCTTGTGGGCAAAAAAGGCAACGATCTTGCACTTCTTGCGTTAGCTAAAACGCTAACCACTGGCTGATGGTTTAGGCGCACAAGAAACTGCGCCTTCACAATTTAGCAGCAAGCAGAAGGAAGAAACAACGCTACCCTATTGCATAATAGGCCCTGGACGTTGCTGAATTTTCGAAGGATATAACAATGAGTGAAAAACCGAACATCGCGTTTACTGCGCCCCATTATGCTGCATCACAAGTGGGTTTAAACATTTTAGAGAAAGGCGGCACGGCCATTGAAGCTATGGTGGCGGCAGCGGCATCAATTGCCGTTGAGTACCCGCACATGAATGGTATGGGCGGTGATGGCTTTTGGCTTATCAGCGAACCGGGCAAAAGCCCTGTTGGTATCGATGCGTCTGGTGTTGCCGCAAAAGGCGCGACGCCGTCGTTTTACGAAGGCTTTGATGCAATTCCAAGCAGAGGCGGAAAGTCGGCGCTAACCATGGCCGGCGCAGTAGCGGGGTGGCAGAAAGCCTTAGAGATAAGCCATTCTTGGCAAAGCGGGCTGCCGCTAAGTACGTTATTTGATACCGCCATCAGCCAAGCCAACTGGGGGGTAGAAGTTACCCAAAGCCTGGTTGACGCAAGCAATAAAACTTTCGAGGAACTCAGTAGCGACGAAAACTTTGCCCAGTTTTTAATAAAGGGCAAAGCCCTTAAAAAAGGTAAAATTTTAAAGCTTACTAAACTGTCTGAAACCTTGAAGCATTTGGCTGATAAAGGCTTGGATGACTTTTATCACGGCGAACTTGCCACACAACTCGCTGAAGATTTAGAAGCGGCAGGCTCCCCTATTCGCTTAGAAGATTTCAAAAATTACGAAGCAAAATTAGTAGAGCCGCTATCGGTGTCTACCAGTAAAGGTAAGCTTTATAACTTACCGGCGCCCACGCAAGGGATGGCGTCGCTGATTATTTTGGCGCTGTACGACAAAGTTCAACACTTAGGCAGTACCGATGCCGACATGGTGCACCTACTCATTGAGTGTACAAAGCAAGCCTTTATTACTCGTAACGCTAACGTGACCGACCCGTCGCGCACACCGGTGAGCTTACAAAGCCTATTAAGCGACGACGCGCTTGAAGAAATGGTCAAGAACATCTCGTTAGACAAAGCCTTGCCATGGCCACATGAAGCAAAACACGGCGACACCATTTGGATGGGCTGCTGTGACTCAGAAGGTCGCATGGTGAGCTATATTCAGTCCCTTTACTGGGAATTTGGCTCCGGCGTAGTAAGCCCACAAACCGGTATTGTTTGGAATAACCGCGGCACGTCGTTCTCACTTGACCCAAGCAGCAATCAATACCTAGCACCTGGTTTAAAGCCGTTTCACACGCTAAACCCAGCTTTTGCAGAGCTTATTGATGGCCGCCGAATGAGTTACGGCACCATGGGCGGTGAAGGACAACCGCAAACCCAAGCCGCTCTATTTGCGCGTCACATTTATCACGGCCAACCTATTGCAAAAGCGATTTCGTTAGGACGCTGGTTGCTTGGCAGAACGTGGGGCGATCAGAGCCACAACTTAAAAGCCGAGCGCGACTTGGTTGAATACGTAGGTGATAGTTTGCTAGCCCGCGGTCACGACATGGTTACGGTAGACCCATGCAACGAACTGATGGGCCATGCCGGCGCCATCATTCGCGACACTGAAGGAACGGTTAACGGTGCCAGCGATCCGCGCAGCGACGGTAAGGCTTTCTTTGGTCACCGTTAATTCACTTAACGCTTTGCTATTAACTTAAGTTACACATTTAAATTAATCACTTAGAAGAGTTATAAATTACATGCAGTTTTTAATGGATAACCTTACGGTTATATTGTCTTTAATAGGTACGGGCGTTTTCGCGGGTTTACTCGCGGGAATGCTGGGCGTAGGCGGCGGCATTGTGATAGTGCCCGTGCTGTTCTTTTTATTTCAAGCCCTTGGCGTATCGCCTGAAAGCGCGATGGTCATTGCCACAGCAACGTCGCTGGCTACTATTGTCCCCACTTCGGTAAGCTCTATTCGTGCCCACCACGCTAAAGGCAACGTGGATTTTGCCTTACTCAAAGCGTGGGCTGTATTCATATTAATTGGCGTACTTGCTGGCAGCTATCTGGTTACCGTGGTTAACCCTACTTTCCTGACCTTACTGTTTGGCATTATTGCTACGCTTTCTGCAATTAACATGCTTATAGGTAAAAAAGACGCCCTATTTAATGGTTTGCCAGGCCGTGTGGGTCAATCGGTAATGGCAAGCTGTATTGGCTTATTTAGCTCTATGGTGGGTATTGGCGGTGGAACGCTAACCGTACCTACACTGACTTTTTGTAACTACCCAGCACATAAAGCGGTGGGTACTGCAGCGGCAGTAGGCTTAATTATTTCCCTTCCTGCAGCGCTAACCTTACTGTTTGTGGGAGCAACTCCCGCCGACGCCCCGTTTGCAACCTACGGCTACGTAAACCTGCTTGGCTTTGCTTGCATAGTGCCGCTTACCGTGCTGTTTGCTCCCATTGGCGCAGGCATTGCCAACAAGCTTGATGCAGGCTTGCTTAAGAAAATCTTCGCTGTTGTTCTTATCATCACTGGCTTGCGCATGTTAGCGCAAGTCCTTATCTAGGAGTGCCCTAATGTCTCACGAAATGTTTAACGCAAATTCTAACGGGGCTTTGGCACCACTCTCTCCACCGCCGCGTTTGCTAATGGGCCCTGGTCCTATCAACTGCTATCCGCGCGTTTTAAGCGCCATGTCTACGCAGCTAGTAGGCCAGTACGACCCGGTAATGACCGGCTATATGAATGAGGTAATGCAGCTTTACCGGGATGTTTTTAACACCCAAAACCAACAGACGTTTTTGGTTGACGGCACTTCGCGGGCTGGCATTGAAGCCGTACTCGTCTCGGCCATAGAGCCAGGCGATAAAGTACTTGTTCCTATTTTTGGTCGTTTTGGGCATTTGCTTGCTGAAATTGCCGAACGCGCCGATGCCGAGGTACACACTATCGAAGTACCTTGGGGTGAAGTCTTTTCACCAGCGCAAATTGAAGCGGCAATTAAAGAAGTAAAACCGAAGTTACTGGCTATTGTGCAGGGCGATACGTCGACCACCATGCTTCAACCGCTCAAAGACATAGGCGCAATATGTGAGGCTCACGACGTATTGTTCTACTGCGATGCCACCGCATCTATCGGCGGTAATCCTCTTGATGTTGATGCGTGGAAGTTAGACGCAGTTTCCGTTGGCCTGCAAAAGTGTTTAGGCGGCCCGTCTGGCAGTGCGCCTATTACCCTTAGCGATAAATTCGTAAAGACGGTACGCACGCGCCATCACGTTGAGGCGGGTATTCGCGATGCCCATCACGAAGCGGCCCGAGGCCCCAAAATTCGTTCGAATTATTTTGATTTACCTATGATCATGGATTATTGGGGTGAAGAGCGTTTAAACCATCACACAGAAGCTGCCAGCATGCTGTATTGCGCTAGAGAATGCGCACGCTTACATTTAGAAGAAGGTCAGCAAAATGTTATAGCTCGCCATAAAGTGGCTGGCGATGCCATGCTAGCCGGCATTCAAGCCATGGGCCTTGCGCCTTTTGGCGACTTAAACCACAAAATGTATAACGTGGTGGGAGTACATATTCCAGAGGGCGTTGAAGGTGAAGCCGTTCGGGAAACGCTGCTTATGCGATTCAATATTGAAATTGGCACCAGCTTCGGCCCCCTTAAAGGCAAAATATGGCGTATTGGCACCATGGGCTATAACGCGCGTGAAGATGCTGTACTTCACACTTTACAATCTCTGGAAACCGTATTGCGAATGCAAGGGTTTAATGCGCCTGCAGGCAAAGGGGTAGATGCGGCATTAACGGTGTATGCAGAAGCTAAAGCGGCAGGAGTGGCGGATGCGTGAATTCGCTGAACTAGCCACTCAGGTTATGGCACGGTGTGAAACCTTGGGCACCTTAAGCCAAGATCCCACCTGTTTAGACAGGCGCTACTTAACCGAACAACACAGGTTAACGAACCAACTTGCATCCGGTTGGATGATTGAAGCAGGCATGACGACCTGGCAAGACGCGGTGGGAAACATTTGGGGGCGCTACACATCTAGCGTGCCCAATGCACCGCGATTAATCTTGGGCAGCCACTTAGATACCGTACCAAATGGTGGTAAATACGATGGCATGCTGGGTGTTATTGCAGCTATTTCACTGGTAGCCATGTTTGACGGCACCCAAACTAAATTCCCATTTCACATTGATATCGTTGGCTTTTGTGATGAGGAAGGCACGCGGTTTGGCACAACACTATTAGGCAGCCGCGCGCTTACTGGTAAGTGGCAAGACCAATGGCGCTTCCTTAAAGATGAAAACGGCATGAGTTTAGAGCAAGCCATGACGGATTTTGGCCTGAGCTTTGATGCCGTTAACAGCGCCGCTATTTCCCGTACCGATATTTTGGGCTACTTAGAACTGCATATTGAACAAGGCCCCGTTTTAGAGCAAGAAAACTTACCTGTGGGTGTAGTAAGTGCAATAGCGGGCGCGAAGCGCTTTAATTTTACGGTTGAAGGCATGGCAGGTCACGCCGGTACGGTACCTATGTCCATGCGAAAAGATGCGCTATGTGCAAGTGCAGAAATGCTGTTAGCCGTTGAAGCTATAAGCCTGCAGCGCCCTGGCGTAGTCGCTACCGTTGGTAAAATTGAAAATGCCCCTAATGGTGTCAATGTTATTTCGGGTCGCACCCGTTTTTCACTCGATATTCGAAGTGAAGACAATGACTTGCGCGATTCTGTGTTGGCAGAAATTTTGCAAAAATTTGATGACATTGCAAAAGCACGACAAATTACGCTTAGCCGTGAGCAAACGCATAGCGCTCCCGCGGTTCACTGCGACCCGCACTTAAAGCAAGCCTTGATTCGCGGGGTTGAAGAAAGTGAAATATTGCCACGGGTATTAGCTTCTGGAGCAGGTCATGATGCCATGGCAATTGCAGATATTTGCCCTGTAGCAATGCTATTTACCCGCTGCAAAGGCGGTATTAGCCATCACCCTGCTGAGTCTATCACTCTCGATGACGTCGCGGCGAGTTTGTCAGTGCTTTATAAAACAATTAGCAAGTTGCAACACGCTTAGCATTTGTAACAAACGTGCGCCAACGTCAGCGTATTTCAAGGCAAAGGCCTTTTATCGCGAGAGCGTTCCGCTCTCTTTCT
>JACLAD010002965.1_pt1 | contig 97493 bp, 82 predicted proteins | sample 8027901 | NCBI WGS metagenome assembly JACLAD01 (sample SAMN15725071, study PRJNA655200) | protist metagenome | isolation source: fluorescence activated cell sorting (FACS) single amplified genomes of... | place: Spain: Blaines Bay Microbial Observatory, Mediterranean Sea | collected 2016-07-05 | reverse complement strand
GAGCGTTGTAAGCATGATGATTCTCCTGCACTCCGGAACACCAACCCCAGCGTTGTGCTCATCCCTGGACTGGGGATGATTGCCTGGGGTAAAAACAAGAGTGAGAGCCGAGTTACTGCTGAATTCTATAATTGTGCACTTGAAGTAATGCGCGGAGCTGAAGCAGTGGATGAATATGTTGCCATCGATCAGCAAGAAGCCTTTGATATAGAGTATTGGCTACTGGAGGAAGCAAAACTTCGGCGAATGCCTCCGGAGCAGGAGATGTCCAGACAAGTAGCTGTTGTGATTGGAGCTGGCTCTGGGATCGGTAAATCCGTTTGCCATCGCTTACTCAAAGAGGGATCCCACGTTGTCTGCGCAGATGCTAATTCTCTGGCCGCAGAAGCTACTGCTGAAGAGTTAGTGAAAGAGGTAGGAGTGGGTATTGGAGTAGCTGGCATTGGGCTGAGTGCTTGTGGTCCCACCCTCGCTCGCTCAGCAGACATGACCAATCGTGAGAGTCTGAGTAGGCTGTTTGAGGATTTAGTGTTGGCTTACGGAGGGATGGACACTTTGATTATTACTGCTGGAGTGTTCTTTCCACCCGATTCCTCTGGTCGCATATCGGATAGCCAGTGGCGTCAGACTTACGATGTGAATGTGATTGGCCCTGCGATGGTTGCTGAAGAGGCTCACACAGTTTGGCTTAGACAAGGATTGTCTGCGAACCTTATCTTAACCTCCTCCGTCAACGCAACCGTCAGTAAAGTGGGCAGCCTGGCATATGACAGTTCGAAGGCTGCTTTGAACCATTTAGTCAGAGAATTAGCGATTCAAATGGCTCCTCTGGTAAGGGTCAATGCATTAGCACCTGCGACAGTGGTGGAAGGAAGTAGCATGTTCCCAAGAGAACGAGTGATCTCCTCACTCTCCAAATATCAATTACCTTTCGACGAGCAGGAGGATACTGAAAGTCTGAGAAAGCGTCTGGCAGATTTCTATGCCCAGCGGACTCTTCTCAAATCACAGATCTCACCAGAACACCAGGCAGAGGCAATTTTTCTGCTCGCCTCAGAGCGTCTCTGCCGAACAACTGGGCAACTCATCAACGTTGATGGTGGTTTGCACGAAGCCTTTGTTCGCTAGTATCTTTAACCTCAACAGTGAGGAAGGATGAAAGTCTGGGATCCACATTTTCATATTTGGGATGTACGACCAAACAGCCCTAGTGGTCATGATTCAGCCCAATTGTTTGCTCCCGACGACGATCCAATCTATACGATTCAACGCTATGAAGCTGATTTTCGCATGGAAGGTTTTGAGTTGATCGGTGGAACGTTTGTCGAGGCAGTCAGCGTATGCCATATTGAACACGATGGGCCTCTGTTTGAAAATGCATGTTTAGCAGAAGCCAAGTGGGTTGCTGATCAATGTTCTCAATCAAAACTATCTTATCAGATTGTCGCAACAGGACCTCTGGAAAGTTCAGAATGGCCGTCACTCTTAGCTCAACTCCAAAAAATTCCGAACGTCTGTGGGATTCGTCAGATCCTGAACCATGAGCCATCCTGGCCCAGAAACAGTCGACTCGGAAACTTGTTAGATTTGCACAACTGGCAACAGGGTTTTAGCACATTAGCTGAAGCAGGTTATTCATTTGACTTTCAATGCAATCCACACCAATACAAAAAAGCTGCTGAGATTTTTCAAAGAAATCCTAAAATTCCGGTGATTCTAAATCATCTGGGCACTCCCAAAAAAGATGATCTTTTGGAAGGGCAAAAATACTGGGAAGGATTGCAAGCATTGGCAAATCTTGACCAGGTATCGATAAAACTCTCAATGCTGACATATCCAAACAAGCATTGGCATCAGGACTCCCTCATCAAGGAGACGGTCAATAAGGTGATTGATTTGTTCGGAGTCCAGCGCTGCATCTTTGCTTCAAACTATCCTGTAGAAAAACTGGAGGGCTGGGATACTCAAAGCATGTATCAAGAATTTCAGAAGTTAGTGGATCATCGAAGCCAAGAGGAACAAGAAGCTCTCTTTGCTTTAAATGCAATGCGAATTTACAGAGCTTAAGCGAAGGTATTAGCACAGAGGTAGCTATGAGGTTAAAGGATAAGAACGCGATCATCACCGGTTCAGGTGCAGGAATCGGTAAAGCAACTGCCCTTCGATTTGTGGAAGAAGGTGCCAGAGTAATGGTTGTTGATGTCAACGGAGAGGATGCCAAGAAGACGGCACAGATGCTTCGAGACGCAGGGGGCCAGGCAGAGTATCAGCAAGCTGATGTATCTGATTCCAAATCTGTTGAAAGAGTCGTGCAGGCCACAATCTCGTCCTTTGGAAGTCTTCAGATCCTTGTCAATAACGCAGCAGCATTTGTTTTTGGAAAAATTGAAGAGACTACCGCGGAGGACTGGCAAAAAGTTTTGGGGGTCAACATCATTGGATACGCTAACATGGTTCAGGCAGTCTTACCACATCTGCGAGCAAATGGTGGTGGGGCGATCGTCAATGTTGCTTCTGTGAGCTCTTTCATTGCACAACCTGCTTTTGTACCCTACAACACATCCAAGGGTGGGATCATGCAAATGACTCGCTGCCTCGCTCTAGATCTGGCTTTGGAAAACATTCGTGTAAATGGGGTTTGCCCAGGCGCGATCTTTACACAAGCCAGTGAAAATCATATGAAATATATTGGAGTTAGTGTCGAGGAGGGCCGAAAATTATTCGGGCAAGGTTCCCCTATGAAACGCATGGGAGAGCCTGTCGAGATAGCCAATGGCATTCTGTTTCTTGCTTCAGATGAAGCCTCTTTCGTGACAGGTGCCCACCTCGTTATTGATGGGGGGGCAACGATTGACTAGTCGATACAGTTAGGATGCAGGTTAAATTTATAGGTTCTGTGAGGTAATATGTGACTTGTAGTGAATTTTAGATTTAAAAAAAGTTCTAGGTGAACTTAATTCAAGTTTTATTTCACCAAAAGCTTAATTGAATTTAGTGTGATCGATAAAGTGTAAGCTTGTTCAACAAATCACTTGAACGCGCTTTGCAAATCCATTGAAATCTATTTTTGGAAAGACTGAGTTGAATATTCAGATGCTGGCAACTTCTTAAGTGTTCCTACTTTCCTTGCGTAATCAACAAAACTTTGTGCATAATCCAAATAGGTATCAACAACACGGCCTTCCTTGCTGACCTTACCGAATGTAAGATAGCCGTCTTTCCCGGAGGCTATATAATTGTTAGTCACAACTTTAAACATACGAGTTTTGGAAATAGGGACCCATTCGTTGTCTTTTGGGCCTTTGAATTCAAGGTTTAAAATTCGCATTCCTTTTTGTTTTCTTGCATCAACATCCCATCTTAAACCAGCAGCGTATGGATAAGCCCCTGATGACCCATCTGGTTTGAGTGCCAAGTCCAAAGCGTCCTCGAGAACTTCGTGGATTTCTGCACCAGACATATCCAATTCAACTAATGTATTTGCGAAAGGAAGTAATTGGTAGGCATCACCAATGCTCAGATCACCTTTACCAATGTCAATGCGGACACCTCCGCCATTTTGAATTGCAATTTGACTGGCCTTTGCCATGTCTCGAAATGCATGTGCAACGAGATTTGATATGTCTGAGCCCATTACGGACGTTACTGACACATCACATAACTTGGACCTGCCTTGTCCTGGTATACGCTCAAAGCATAAGTTCTCTGCAACAACTGCTACTTTAATAGCTTTCTTTTCGGAAACTGCTTCAGTAAAGGTCGCAAGTTTAGCAGCTGCTTCGGGGTCCTCTGAAACAACACTCAAAAGGGGGTTTTCTTCAACTGCCAACATCACATCCTTCCGAACATTACCTGCCAACTCCACTCGATCCCCTTCACTATTTTTGCGCTTAAAACTATCTGCCAACATCATATGCGGAGTTCCTGAACACTCCTTAACATTACCTAATTCGTCAAATTGAACAATCAGCTCGCCCACAATTTGTGAAAATTGCCATGCCTGAACAATACACACTGGTTGACCTGACTTATCTGAGGAGATAGTCGGGTAGGGCCCCACAGAATTAAGCCCGAGTTCGGAAAAATTCCCTAAAAGAGAATGTGAATCACCACCAACAATGACATCGACTCCATCCAGTGATTTTGCGAGTTCGAGGTCATTTTTGTATTGATAATGAGTTAATAGAATTATGTGTTTGACTCCTTTATCTTGTAACTCCTTAACATATTTTTGGGCAGTTTTTGTTTCATCTAAAAACTTCGTCGTGGAATCAGGACTGGATGAAATGGTTGTTTTGCTAACGATGTCGATGCCGATGATTCCAATTTCGACACCTCCTCTTTCTAATATTACACAAGGCAGTAAATAATCATTTACACTTTTCTTGGCGAGAGCGGAGGCACCTAGTTCAGGTATGACGTTAGCTGCTAAAAAAGTTGTTTTGCATTCACCATCATTTAGGAAGTCCAAAAATTTAGCCAATCCAGTATCTCCAAAATCAAATTCATGATTTCCAATTGCGAGAGCGTCGAAACAAACTTCATTCATTAAAGCAGCATCAGCCTCACCTTCGAAAAGTGTAAAATAAAGATCTCCAGTGATAGCGTCTCCAGCGTGCAATTTAATCACATTTCTATTTTGAGATTCTAAAGTTTTGAACTTCTGAACAACAGCTGGGAATCCGCCGGACCGTACTCGAGTCATTTTGCCTGCAAGCTTGAGATCCATGCTAGTATCGGCAGATAGATGAGAGTGATGGTCATTCATATGCAGTATTGTCAATTCGTATGCCTGAGCATAACCTGTTAAAATTATAAGAAAAATTAATTTTGTGAAAAATAGGAGTTTTTTCATTTTTGAAACCTAAGAATGTTGAATTCCCAATGAATGGTGTCTTCTATTGGAGAATAAAAAAATCGAAACTAACTATGAATAGTTAGTGAAATCATTTGAACTTTTTTAATCATAGCTTAGTTAGTTTGAAAAAGTAGTAGATTGCAGGTCATCCACAAAACTTAACCAAGTCCTAATATAATTCTCAGTTTGTGATCTATCACTTACTTTATCCAAAATAAGTTATTTTGAAATCTAAAGGTAAAACTTTTTCAGGCGATTGCTCCTTCAATATCTTGAAGTAAACTGGGAGTTAGCAATTCCAACACCCCCAAAGATTTCATATTTTCATGAACTTGCTCCACTCGACTTGCCCCAGTAATTACGGTGGAAACATTTGGATTACTTGCACACCAAGCCAGGGCTAATTGGGAGAGAGAACAGCCTAGTCGATCGGAGATGACTTTCAGGTTCTTCACCTTATTCAAGGTAGTTTGATCCGTTAGTTTCTCTCGGAGCCATTCATATCCAGGAAGGTTGGCTCGGCTATCAGCTGGAATACCCTCAAGATATTTTCCACTTAACATACCTGAGGCAAGGGGACTCCAAATTGTGGTGCCCATCTGATATTTTTTGAAAAGTGGATCATATTCTTCCTCCAATCTTTCACGATGGAATAGATGGTATTGAGGCTGTTCCATCGTTGGTTTGTGAAGGTGATATCTTTCAGCGATTTCATAGGCCTCTAACAATTCCTGTGCTGACCATTCGGAAGTACCCCAATAGTGAGCTTTCCCGGAACTAACCATTTCTGACATGGTAAAAACGGTTTCTTCAATAGGAGTTTCGGGGTCAGGGCGATGACAGAAAACAAGATCAATGAAATCCAGACCAAAGCGTTCGAGCGAACGTTCCATGGCTTGTCTGAGATACTTGCGATTCAAGGTGTTTTTCGTATTGACCCCCGGCACGATTCCCCAGAAAAACTTTGTGGAGACCAGATAAGTTTCACGGGCCCAGCCAAGTTCTTTCAGAGCTTGTCCCATCAATTTTTCGGACTCTCCCTTTTCATAAGCCTCCGCGTTGTCGAAGAAGTTTACTCCTGCATCATGAGCTGCTTGCATACACGTGAGGGCATTATCCAAGGGGAGCTGTTTGGCAAAAGTAACCCAGGATCCAAAAGACAAAACACTCACTTTGATTCCTGCTTGACCCAACCTTCTATATTGCATCTCCATCCACTAACTCCTGATTTCGAAATTTACTGATCCTGAACAACCCAAAACGATTGATCAAATTGATCTGTTAGAGACTATTCCTCAAAAGACCAAATTGGAATCATCAAAATATTTGAAATGATAACTCTTCAAAAAAATCAATTCCCCTTTCCAAACTTAAACACTTCAAGCCGCACGTTGATTGAGCCACAAACACGCTTCTCTCAAATCCAACTGTCTTTCATAGATCGCCTTGCCCACGATCACTTCATCCACTCCGTCTCGCTCTAACTCCACCAATTGTTTTAAATCATCAAGTGAAGACACTCCCCCTGAGGCTGTTACTTTCAGCCCAGTCGATATCGCCATCCTGCGGAGTGAACTCAAATTTGGACCTGTCAACATACCATCACGGGCAATATCAGTATAAATCACCCTATTGATCCCATGTTGCTTCCACTGGTTTGCGAATTCCTCATCACTGAATTCTGTGACCTCTACCCAACCTGATACCGCCACTTTCCCATCTTTAGCATCAAGACCCAAGATTAGTTGATTCTCAAACTTTTGGATTGCTTCCTCTAAAATCTTCGGATTTTTCACCGCAATCGTTCCGATAATAATGAAACTCACTCCCAAGTCGAAAACTCTTGAAATGTCATTTAAACTTCGAATACCGCCACCAAGTTCTAAGGGGACTTTGACTGCTTGAGCAATACGTTCTACTTGCTCCAAGTTTTTGGATTCACCTCGAAAAGCACCGTCCAAGTCTACTAGATGAATTTGTTCAGCACCCTGCTCTTCAAAACTTAGAGCTGTTTCAACCGGGTCTTCCCCATACACTGTTACCTGATCCTCTTTCCCTTGAAGCAAACGAACACAGCGGCCATTTTTTAAGTCAATCGCAGGAATGATCTTCACTAAAACATCTCCAATAATTCTTATGCAAAACTTTACTTCGATTTCTCCACACAACTAGTTGGTGCATTTAAAAAAACGGTCCAGCAAATCACCCATAAAAATGTGAGGGCTCCAAGCAACCAGCTTATCTTGATGCTCCAGCCCAAAAGGCCAAGCCCCAAACCCAACCCAAGTTCCATACGAAATGATTTATTACTGAATGGTACTCTACAGAGACGACATCGACCTTGTAACCAGCAATAAGACCAAATCGGGATATTGTCGTACCAAGCTAGTTGCGACCCACAAGCAAAACAGAAAGATCTAGACGGAGACAAGCTATTCAATTTTTTCAATCTTTGAGCAACTTGATCGCCGCCATCGAGTTGGAATTTTTTTTGACGAATTCTTTTACGATCCAACACAGCTTGAAGGAAACTTCCCAAAATTGCCCCAATGGCACAGAGTGTCAAGGCGCGGAAAAAAGGCGGTGCATCTATTGCATGAGTCGGAAAATCTGTCACTGCGCCGGTGTTGGATTCATCGGTTTGTTACGATCATTCAGAGAGGTAGAATGTTCTCAAAACTACGATTGCTGCTGGTCTTGCTCATCGGATGGACCTTGACAGCCACAGCATACGGAGCCGTGGTTCACCTCAACAGCGGGGAATCACTGAGTGGACGCATTCAGGGTATGGACGAGCAAATGCTTTACCTTGAGTCAGATCGAGGGTTCGGTGTACTCAAGATTGAAAGAGTGGACATTCGCTTGATTGAATTTGAAGCTGCCGAAAGAAATCTTGCTCGCAAACTCGGAATTGGCCTTCATTACCGACCATCTGCGGTCCCAGAAGAACGAGTTAGTTTGAAGAACTGGCTTAGCCCTATTGATTCTCTGGAATTGTTAATTGGCTACCATGAAGAAATGGATATCACTCATTTCTCATTAGAAGGCCGATTCGCTCGAGTAGTTCTGAATGAAGGCGGACATAATCTCTTCCTCGGTGCAGGAGCCGGCTTCGAAAGCGAAGAAGATGAACGAGGCACTCTTTTCAGACTATTCACTGGTTCTGAATTTTTCCCTATCAACTACCCCAATGTTGGCTTGTCAGCAGAACTTGGGCTCCGACGGCAGCAAGGCCTCGGAAGCACAGAACAAGGATTTTACAACGCACTCGCTGCCCGCTATTATTTTTGAGACATCTGATCAGGGGCAACTGTCCATGTCTCCCTTACCTTGCTGGTCAGGAGGTCTCATTGAAGTCCAAAACCAACCCACCTCATAATCCAAAAAAATCCAGCCTTTCTTTTGATGATTCAACGACTGAATCCAATTGGATGGATCAAATTTTTACTAGTATTGGCGAAATCCCTGGAAAAGAGGAAGATTCAGACCCAAGTTTATTGCCTGATCAGAAATCAAAACCAGCCAAAATAAAGACTTCTCGCAAAGCTTTTCAAAGCCATACCGCTCCAGACGAAACTCTCGATCTCCATGGTAAAAACCGACAAGAAGCTTTAATGCTTGTGGAGAATTACGTTCATTACGGTGCTTTGCATGGACTTGACTCATTATTGATTGTTACTGGTAAAGGCAACCGTTCACAAGCTGGCCCTGTGCTTAAGCAGACCGTAGAGCAGTGGCTGATAAAAAATGGGGGGAAGTATATCGCACAGGTCCGAGAAGCTCCACCTCGCTGGGGGGGTAGTGGAGCGCTCTGGGTCATCTTTCGACGATGAATAATTTCCTCTAAGTTGATATCTCTGTTCAACATTCACCGAGGCATACTGATCTGCTGATAACAGAACTTCAACCATTGGGTAAAAAAAGTATTGCGGTGTCCTCGCCAGCAATTTATTGGATTACTAAGATCGAAGTTCTCTGGTGGCAAAACATCTCCTGCTAGCTTATCGCGTTCAGCCTCGTACACAATGCGCCTTGAATTGTACTCTGGATGACCACTGTGCATCACGAATCGATGATCAGGAGTTTCAAAAATTGAATAACCAGCCCTTTCCCCATAGGCTAGCAGATTTAATTTGCCATCCCTTTGTGCTCCTTCCATCAGGCTATCATCAATGCCCGCATATCTACTTTGTGGACACCAGAATTCATCGTCCAGTTCCCCTGTGATAGGGTGTCCAGAATCAAGATTCTGCAGTTTAAAAAGACCAAATAGTTTGTTGTCGTAGGTCAACTTGTCCACTCCAAGCAGAAAAGCCAGAGCAAAAGCCCCCCAACAAATCCCCAAAGTACTTGGACAATTCAATCGAGAGTCTTGAATAATCTTTGAAATCTCACTCCAGTAACGTACTTCATGGAAATGAATTTTTTCAACTGGGGCACCCGTCACAATCAGGCCATCCAACCGGGATAACTGAGTCGCCTTTTCATAAGTCTGATAGAGGTCAGACATGTGCTGTTGATCGCCTGACGAATACTCGTGTGATTCCAAACGAATCCAAACCGGCTCAACTTGAAGAATAGACAATCCCAGTGGATGGAGGAGATTGAACTCGTAATCCTTACCAAAGGGCATGATATTCAAAATACCTATCCGCAATGGACGAATATCCTGCCGTTCCGCATCCTCTGGTGTAATCCAAGAAATACGTTCCTGTCGAATGAGCGGAAGAGTATGATTTGACCGATCGATGACTAGGGTCATTTATGAAAGTTACTATCGGAATATTTGAAGGGGATAGATGGAGAGCGAGATCGCAATGAACCTCGCCTCCATTTATCTAGTGGCTACGCAGCAGCTTTATCAAAGGCTTGTTGGAAGTCTTCACGAATGTCATCGATATGCTCGAGGCCAACCGATACCCGCACCATTGTCGGCTCTACACCGGCAGATCTTTGTTCCTGCTCACTCAGTTGCTGATGGGTCGTTGAAGCAGGATGAATTACTAATGTCTTTGCATCACCTACATTGGCAAGGTGACTGGCTAATTCGAGTCCATCGATAAATTGAATCGCCTTCTCATAGCCACCTTTCATGGTGAAGGAGAGCATCATTCCGTGACCACGCTGGCTCATGTATTTTTTAGCCAGTTCATGGTAAGGACTACTTTTCAATCCAGGATAGCTAACAGATTCTACTGCTGGGTGAGCTTCAAGCCACTCTGCCAAAGACTGAGCGTTTTCATTATGTCGTTCCACACGTAGAGATAATGTTTCCAAGCCCTGGAGCAACATAAAGGAATTGAAAGGGCTCAAAGCTGATCCATAATCTCTCAGACCTTCTACTCGGGCTCTTGTGATATATGCAATATTTAACTCAGCAGGCAATCCAAGCATTTGACAAACTGGGCCACCTGTTCCGAAGACCTCCCAGAATTTCATACCATGGTAACCCTCAGATGGTTCTGTAAACAATGGGAAGCGACCATTCCCCCAGTTGAAATTTCCGGCATCTACGATTACTCCACCGATACTGGTTCCATGGCCCCCAATCCACTTGGTTGCAGATTCGACCACAACGTTCACACCATAATCTATTGGTCGAAACAGAGCACCACAAGCACCCAAAGTATTATCCACAATTAGAGGGATGCCATTCTTTTCTGCAAGTCGAGCCAAGCCCTCAAAATCAGGAATATTGAACCTCGGATTACCCATCGTTTCGATATAAATTGCTTTTGTCTTATCATCAATCTTCTCCGCAAAGCTATCTACTCCGTCACCATCGGCAAACCGAACACCCAATCCAAGATGCTTGAAGGAAACTTTGAACTGATTGTATGTTCCCCCATAAAGAAAGGATGTGCTGACAATGTTGTCACCAGTCTCCATAATATTCGTTAGTGCGAGAAATTGAGCTGATTGCCCAGATGCCGTTGCTAAAGCAGCAACCCCTCCCTCTAGCGCTGCGACTCTCTTCTCGAAAACATCTGTAGTAGGATTCATGATCCGTGTGTAGATGTTTCCAAATTCTTTTAAAGCAAATAGGTTTGCTCCGTGCTCTGCATTGTCAAAAGTATAAGATGTAGTTTGGTAGATCGGGACTGCACGTGATTTTGTGGTAGGATCAGGTGCTTGGCCGGCATGTAATTGAAGAGTTTCGAAACGATGTTGGCTCATCATTTTCCTCTGGCTATAAGAATGTATCCTCAAGGTGCAGTTTCGAATCTGCCCCAGATAAAAGAAATCAAGTTACTGAAAGCACTAGAAAAAGTTATTATAGTGGATGATTGAAAATTACTGAAGTAAATATGATTCGCTCTCCAAATTTTTATTAGGATAATCGAGTGTTATGAATACGTTGCAGAAGGATTTAGGGCAAGAATTCTTGAAGTTTGCAGTCGAGTGTCAGGCCTTCAAATTCGGAGAATTTACGCTAAAAAATGGAAGCAATTCAGATGTTTTTTTTGACTCGTCATCATTCAACTCAGGAAACAAACTCAGAAAGCTTTCCAGATTTTTGGCTAAAGTCATTCAGCTAGAAATTCCAGAATGTAATTTGATCTATGGTAGCGCTTACAAGGGGATTCCTTTGGCTTGTGCTGTGTCCGTAGAATTGGCGGAACTTCGAAGTCGAGACGTTGGTTATCTATTCGATCGGAAGGAGGAGAAGAAACATGGAGACGGAGGAAGCTTTGTCGGAAAGGTTCCCACAAATGAAAATGTTATAGTCTTTGTAGATGATGTGATTACGAGTGCATCGACAAAAATCACTGGAATGGAAAAAGTCCTGAAGGCTTTTGATGTTAAATTTGCAGCTATTGTCGTGGGAGTTGACAGACGTTCTCCTAGTGGGTTAGCTGTAAAAAACGTACCTGTCTACTCTCTGACCACATTGCAGGAGGCTAGAGAATTTCATTCATCAATCAAAGCTGCCCGCTTATGAGTGAATTGATTGTAGCACTGGATGGCATGACCCCTGACAAGGCTTTACAGGTAGCAAGTGACTTGTCCCATTTACAAACAAATGGGTTGTGGGGTTTTAAAATTGGGCACTCACTGACTTTTGCAGGAGTTGAATGGGTTGCTGAATTGAAAAAACTTGGGAAAGTCTTTGTCGACCTCAAACTGTATGATATTCCGAACACGGTCGAAAATGCTGTCGTTTGGCTTTCAAATTTGAATGTTAACTTGGCAACTGTGCATCTATCAATGGGTCGATCAACATTAGAAAATATTGCTGACAAAGGGGTGGGAATTCTAGGAGTTTCTCTCTTAACTTCTGCAATCCCGGATGAATGTAAAAGGATTTATGGAGGTTCACCTGCTGAAACCCTCCACAAGCTCTTTCGAGAAGCTCGCGAAACTGGAATTACTGGTGTTGTCTGTTCTCCAAAGGACTTACATTTGCTAGATCAAATTGATCCTGAAAAAACTTTGTTAAGAGTTTGCCCTGGTATTCGAGGATTGAAAGACGACACAGGGGACCAAAAACGTACAATGGCCCCTGCAGAGGCCGTGTCAGATGGAGCGAATCTGTTGGTAGTAGGGAGGCCGATTGTTGGGAGGATGGATTATTTGAATGCGGCTAGACACATTTTGAACGAGATTAGCCTTACTAATCAGGGTATTGCGGACATGTAAGACTGGGAACGCCCAATTATCAATTTGCGTGACGAACTTGGTCTTCTTCGAGGCGATTTGTATTCAATCGTATTGCCAAATCGCCCTACATTTTTTCTAATTGGTCTTTTAAGTGCTATGCCCTTGGCCCTGTCACCTTCAATCTGCGACATTTCGAAAATTAACCGTTGTGCTTCCATGCTTACAGCGGAAAATTGATCTACCTGATTTTGGGTTTCCGTTGTCTGTCCCATGACTCCGGCATGCAGCCCAATTAGAGTAGTAGCCACTAATAATGGCTTTCTCAGGAGATTAAATTCCATAGAAAGTTTCAGCATGGCTTCAAAATATGTGTTGATGGCCTAAGAAAGGCCTCAAAAATTATCTCTTCATATTCACCAGATCCGTGATCATTTCATCAGTAGCGGTGACGGTCTTCGCATTAGCTTGGAAAGCTCTTTGCGATTCGATCATTTTCACAAATTCTAGAGACAGATCCACATTGGATTGCTCCAGACTCTTGCTACGCACTTCTCCGAATCCTGGTGTCCCCGGTTCACCTGCGACTTTCTTACCTGCTCCAAGAGACTCCTGGAGCATGTTGTCGCCAACCTGCATCAACTTACCGGGATTATCAAATTTTGTTAGGATCAGTCTACCAATTGGCCTACTGTAGCCTGTATCAAATACTCCATTTACCGTGCCATCTGGTTCCACAAAGATATTTTCAAGTTGCCCAGAAGGATTACCATCTGCATTGGCTTTGCTAACTGAGTATTGACCTGCGAACTGAGTCAAGCCATCTAGTCCAGTTCTCGGATCTGTGGGATCATCAGGGTTATAACCATCTCCCAAGTGAACACCAATCACGACAGGTGTTTCACCATTGAACGGCACTGCGAATTGGGGAACTCCAGTCTCCGGGTCAACAGGCTGGGGAACTAATCTAGGGGGGCCTGATGGAAGAGGATTCCCTTGAGCATCGACTCCTCCAGGTTGAGCTTCAAAGCTGCCACTAGTTGCAGCGATCAACTTTCCATCTTCAGTAAACTGCAGAAAGCCACCACCAACAGCTATTTGGTTTCCAGGCATTTGCCCAATGGAACCACCATCAAACATTAGATAGTATTCCCATTGATTGATTACGCCTGTTCCAGGAATTGGTTGGCCCGTAGCTGGGTCAATTTGCTCTGGCAAGTCAGGACGTTTCCGGAAGGCGACTGTGGATGTATGTGGATCACCATATCGATCATAGACCGTTACCGATGTAGAAAAATTGTACATCGAATCACGGACATTGGTAGGATCAAAAGGAACATCTTTGATCACTGCATTCGAATCCAAATTTGCTGAAACTCGAATTCCTGTACCGTCAGCTCCATTTCCTGTTACCTGAGGAGGATCGACTAGTCCTAACACTTTCAAAGATCCAGGAAGTCCTTTGCTTTCTTTGGTGTTTCGGTCAACTTCAATTGCTTGTACACGCATTCCGCGTTCTGTTGAAAGAAACCCCTCTTTGTCAAAAGTAAATTGACCATTTCGGCTATAAATTTCCTGGCCTGATCTGGGGTTGATTAGAGTGAAGAACCCATTCCCTCCAATAGCCATATCCGTATGAGAACTTGTATTTTCAAAGGTTCCCTGAGTGAAATCTTGCTTCACTGCACCGATTTTTACTCCATTAGTAACCTGAGTAAAAGATGCTCCCTGAGGATACTCGTTCCCCATTACATCTTCGAAGGCAACTTCATTTCTTTTGAAGCCAAAGGTGTTCACATTTGCGATGTTGTTACCAACGACAGCCATCGCTTTTCCATGAGTTCGAACGCCACTGGCGCCTGTTTGCAATGATCCAAGTAGTGCCATGAATTGCTCCTAATTATTGGCTACGGGGAAAGAATTTATTCTTGATCTCTTAAGCGGCCATATGCCTGACGAAGTTGAAGTTCTGTGTGTAGAGGCATCGGTTGCGCTTGTGCGAATCTCCGATCCGTCTTATCGCCCAATCCTTTGATGTCTCCTGTTGAGATCCACTCATTATTCACTTTTATTTGTGCACCTCCACCTTCAAAACGAATATCCTGAACTTGTCCTGACTTTGATAGCAAAGTATCAACAAGTACTCCTTCTTGTGTTCTTGCAATTACGTTAACTGAGTAAGTACCATCGGAGAGAGGATCACCTTCGTTATCCATGCCATCCCAAAGCACATTGTGATGACCTTGACTCCTTGCTTCTTGAGGGATTTGACGAACTACATCACCTACTTCATTCATAATCTGAATAACCACCTCATCCGCATCACCCACCAGTTCATAAGAGACTGGGGCAGATGCTCCATTCATCAGTTGAATTTCATTTGCTTGAACCTCTACATCCTTACCTAAGAAACCAGCAGAACCTGAACGCATCAATTGTTCTTGATAATTTAGCAACGAATCGGTCTTAGCATTTAGATTTTGAAGTTGTTCCACCGTTCCTAGCGAAGCCATCTGCTGCATCATGCTGTCCGTGTTCATTGGATCCATCGGATCTTGGTGGGACATTTGAGTCATGAGCAAATTCAGAAAGTCCTGCTTACCAAGTTCTTTGCCATCTTTTGAATTGCTGGTTGCTAGTTGACGTTGAGATGTCTGCGCAACATTAATAGTTTGATTGACATCATTGATATTCATCAAAATCTCCTTTTTGCATCAAGCATAGAGGTTCAAGCTGCCATCTGAGCGAGTTTGTTGACGAACTGCTGAAGCAGTCTCCTGAGCAGCGTTCATTCTCTGTTTCTGACTAACTGCCGTTGTATCCTCCTGATAACGGCCCTGATTCGCAAACGCCTGTGAATCTGCATCTGAACGTGCGTCAATATTCACAGTGAGTTCCATTTCAGAGAAATTAAATTCTTTATCGAGGAAACGATTTCGAAGTTGTTCCAGATCTGATTCGATAAGTTGCTTCACGTGAGGATTTTCGACCTGCATCTCAACCTGCAATCGATCGCCAATCTGCCTTACTTTCATCGTCAATGTCCCCAATTCATCAGGGCGCAAACGCAAGGTCACTTCTTGGGCTTCTCCTTCTCTACCTTTCCGAAGATTGCGTGTCAGTTGAGACATATCAAACGGAGATTCTGCCAACAAATCTTGGATCTGCGCAAAGGTCATACCACTTGCGGATTTGGCGTCGGACGCCGATGCAATCTTAGAAAGTTGGCTTTGGGGGAGATTTCCAGAATTATTTGATTCTTGTTCACCGTTGTTGAGAAAATCTCTCACACTAGCGTTCTCCCTCTGTTGCTGCATTTCCAAAGTAATGGCATTCAATCCATTCATTGATGTGGCTAAACGAGCATGGTCGATGGAATTGGAATTAGTTGAAGCATTTCCTCCAAGAATCATTTGTTGAGCTTTCAGAGATTCTAAAGTTTGTTCTGCCTCAAGATTCTTTCCCTCGACATGCTGGTGCATCAAGATTTCTTCTAGCTTTTGTTGCTGCGTCAAATCTTTCTGAATCGCTAATTCTGATGAAGAATTTTTTAAGATTTCCTGCTTAGAGAAAGCTGCTTTTGTAGTAGCTTCTAATTCTTGATTCACCAGCCGATTTGCTTTAGCTATCTGAATTTGTTCTTCGATACTCATTTCAGCGCGTTCAGAATCAATTGTGCCGGAATTGAATCTAGGATCATTGGGATCAAGATCTTCAGCTTCCTGCACTTCTGTCAAATTCATTAAATTTTTACGTTCTTTGAGAGCTACCAGTTCAAGATCAGGATTCCCACTTTCTGGATTATCCCCAACTTTCGCTTGCAACCTTCCAAGATTTGGATCATCAGCGAGAGATCTAGAACCACTACCAAAACCGTTTACTACGATACTACCGTCATTGCGTACTTCCTCCCCAGTCGGCTCTCCGTATCCAGTAAATCCAAGATCGCGCTCTAGTCTGGCTGCATCACCTTCTTCTAGGTTCAAGGTGGCTAGAAGTGAAGCAAAGGCTTCGTGATCTTCAGCGATTAACTCTTGAAAAGGTTCTTCGCCATTCAATACACCTTCAATCATTGATCGCAATCTAGCCAGTTCAGCAGATTGTTCTTCTGTAAGTTCGCCAACGATTTCACCTTCGTTAAATTCAAGTTCTTTGGCTTTTTCATCAAGCGCTCTCAAGGCTCTTTCGAGAACAGCGATTTCTTCTGGCCCCCTTGGCATCTCTTCATCTGAATCAACAATCTTGATACGATGATCACCTTTGCTCTCCTTACCTTCGGCTATCTTTCTACGAATCTCTTCTCGGCTATCTGGTCTGGTTTCCTCACGATCACGGACATTTGAACTTGTTTCCAAATATTCTTTATCTGAACCATCCGCCTGCCGCAAAGTTTCTTTGAAAGAGCTACTGTACGGCTCTGGCTTCTTTGCCAACAGAGATTTGTTGGCTGTGGGAGCTAATTGTAAGGCATCGATCATCTTTAGGGCTCCTAGTTTTCAGCGCTTACGCGCAATTGAGTCTATCAGTTCTGAGGAACGCTCTGCAGTCATACTTTCAAGTACTGCAGATGCTTGCTTGTCTTTCATTCTCATCAGGATGTTAACAGCAGTTTTTTGATCTAAATTTGCTATTGATAAAGCTGCTGCTGCAGGATCCATCCTGGTGTAGAAAGAAACAGCTTTTTCAAGCTGCTCAATATCCTGAGCTTTTTTCGTTTCAATCGACTGTTCAATATCTTGTTGTATTCGCTCCAGTTGAACTATCTGTCGTTGAACGTCTTCCTGGAGGGCTTGTAATTGGGTTTCGCGGCGATCAAGATCACGCCCTCTTCTCTCTAGATTTTCCTGCTGCTCAACTAATCTAGTGAGGACCTGACGCTCTGTGGCTGTCAGCCTCAGAGGTTTTTTTGCGTCCGCCTCATCTTCCTGAGGGACATACGCACAGAATTCAATCCCGAAATCTGCACACAGCTCCCCAATCCACTGCTGCCCTTCTTCAAGAGTCGTCGGAATGCTATAAGCGGGCCTTGCCACCAGAAGAGAGCCAAGCAGCAAGGGCATCATGAGCGTAAGGGAAATACGATGTGAATAAAGAAACATTGGCTAAAGTGTTCTATTTCAAATTAGGATTCCTGACGATAACGTCTTAAGTTCAGTGAAATTTCGTCTAACTCAAAAGTTTCCTCTTTTTGAAGCCTCTCACTCTCTTTGAGTTCATGCTTCTCACGCAAGATCTCCAGAACACGCTTCTGTTGAGTTGCCGAAACCAGTTCTTGCCTTCGACGTTCCATCAACTCTTGCTGTTCGATCATTTGATCTTGCGCGACAGATTGATGATATTTCAGTCGCTGTCCGAATCCGTTCGCTCTCACAAGATCTGCAATCGTGAATCCGTTTCGCTTAGCAAGATCCACAGCAGAATTGTTCTCTTCGAGTGCTTCTTCCAAAATATTTAATTGATCCGTCAATCTCTGGGTGACCTGCACTTGTTCAGCAAAGGATTTTTGGTATAGTTTCTCGAGCCTCTCGCGAACTTTTAGCGCTGTTTGGAGCTTAAATTTGTTCATATCCTACAGTGAATTTGCAAAAATTTTATTAGCTCAGGGTCGGTGTGCAAAAAGTGCACAAAGCTTTTTTTAGACTCCTTACCCTTGAAACAAGCAAAGTTAAAACCTTAGGAAAAAGTGGGCTCACAAGATCCAAATGAAGACCCCACCAAATTCATGACCGAACCTACAAATGACGAACAGCTAAGTTCTCGATTTGAATCAATTTCTATAAGAGGGTTAAAAATCTCCCCCGAATTAGAGTCTTGGATTCTGTGTTCCCCATTCCCACAACAGGCAGTAGCTGATCTAGATAATCTTCTGAAATATTTTCCCAATTGCCTTGAAGGCGATGAAACGGTTGTTAATCAATCTTTAGCTGTCCTGGGTTACAGTCTTTTCCTCTCAAGAAGACTAATTCGCCATCCAAGTTGGGTAAAAGAGCTACGGGAATCAAACAATTTAGACCAACCCAGATTCAATGATGATTTATCAAATAGTTTGATTGGCAGAATTAACGCTCAAACTATCTGGCATTCTAAAGAGCTAAGAGATCTACTCAGAAGATTCAAATACCAAGAATATTACCGAATTACAGTCCGTGATTTACTAAATATTGCTACAGACGAAGTAATTTTAGCAGAACTTTCATCGTTGACTAACATCATCCTTGACTGTGCATTTCGTGCAGCCACTTTGGAGGCTCAACAGTTTGAACTTTCTAGCAAAAATTTGTTGGCAAATGGAATACGACCGCCTTTTCTCATCCTAGGAATGGGCAAGTTGGGTGGCCAAGAAATAAATTATTCATCAGATGTTGATCTGATATTTTTGCACGATGAAAATCCCATCACAGGCGATGAAGCAAAAGATCAGAAGCTGCGTCAAAAAATTGCCAGAACCTTTATTGAGTGGTGCACCGAGCTTACGGGAGAAGGTTTTTTAGCTCGAGTTGACATGCGCTTACGTCCTGGGGGTGATACCTCAGCTCTAGTTTTGCCATTACAACAGGTAGAAGCCTACTACTGGTCACGAGCAGCACTTTGGGAGCAACAAGCCCTGATTAAGGCATCTTATGTTGCTGGAGACCAAAAGATTGCTGAGATTTTTTTCAGGTCAATTAACCCCTATATTTACCGAAAAAGTGTTGACGAAAATCTTTTAGAAGGCGTTGTTGAGATCAAAGAAAAGATTGAAAAAGAGCATCTTCGGGAGAGTCAACTCAATGTTAAGTTAGGTGTTGGTGGAATTCGAGAGGTCGAATTTTTTGTTCAAATTTTTCAATTGCTTTATGGAGGGATCCGTTCTGAGTTACGGGAACAAAACACCTTGAAGGCCTTATCTGCCCTAACCCAAGCAGATATTCTTTCTGTCGAAGATGGGAACATACTTAGAGAGTGCTACCTCATCTTACGAAAATATGAGCATCGATTGCAGATGATCGACGAAAAGCAAATTCACACTTTGCCAAGTAATCAATCTGAGCAGCAATGCTTTGCAAGGATGATCGGATTCTACTCTGCAAATGCAGAGGCGGATCGGCAGAACATGTTACATCACCTTCGTAACACCATGGCCAAAGTTCGCAGCATCTTTGGAGGTTTGTTTGACAAGAAGCATCTTGAAGTGGAAGCAGCACTTCGTAATAGCACAAGACTCCGAAATTTCAGACCAGAAGAAGCTCAACTGCTTGAGTCCCTTGCGAGACAACTCACTCCTATCCTTCGTCAATCGGGACAAGATCTTCTAGAAAAGCGATTCTATCGTTTTTTCGAAATCATAGGTGCGCAGCTCGAGCAATACCGCCCACTCTGCAATCATCCAGCCTCTTGGAGTCGCTTAGCTTCGATTGCTGCAACCAGCGACACCTTGTGGAACCACCTACTGACAAACACAGATTTGCTGAACAAACTTGAACCAAAAGAACTACGAATTGATGCTGAACTTTTGAAGGAAGAAGTTGAAAGAGCTTTCGGTAAATGCGTTCATCAGGAAGAGGAATTGGATGCTATCCGACGCTTCAAGCATACCCAGACCTTCCTCTTAGGCAGTGCAGAATTAGATGGTCTTCTTGAATACAATCAGGCACGTCAAGGGTTGACGATACTTGCTGAAATTGTTCTTCAAAAGGCTCATGAAGTTTGTTTTCGTGACCTTATTCAGCGCCATGGCATACCGAGAGATGAGAATGGGGAGCCAGCAAAATTTAGTATTGTTGGCATGGGGAAGCTTGGGGGGAAGGAGTTAACCTATCATTCTGATTTAGATCTTATTTTTCTGTATTCAGGTGTGGGAGAAACTGATGGGCAACTACAAGTAACAAATCAACTCTTTTACGCTAAACTGATTCAGCGCATCATATCTTTTTTGTCCTCAGTCACTAGTTGTGGGTACGCATACAAATTAGATACACGATTGAGACCCTCTGGTAACGCAGGTGTGCTTGTAACGACGATCAGTTCATTCGCTGCTTACCATCAACAATCAAAGCCTTGGGAGCATCAGGCACTTATTAAAGCTAGGGTAGTAGGAGGGAACGTAGATGAAAAGTGGAGAGAATCTGTAGACAAGTTGTTATCAAAATCAGCTTATGAATGGAAAATTCCCGATGATCTGCATCTGAAAATCGCCCATCTGAGAGGACGCAAAGAAGAAGAACTCTCAGGAGAGACTTTTCAACAAAAAAACTTGAAGGAGGGGAGGGGTGGCTTGCTAGACATTGAATTTCTGACACAGTATCTTCAGTTAAAATTTGTTCAAAGATTTCCAAAACTACGTACACCAGAGACTTTGAAAGCTTTGGAAGTTATTAAAAAGGAAGCGCTGATTTCTTCAGATGAGGCCACTTTTTTACAAGAGGCTTATCGCTGGATTAGGCAAATTGAAACGGCACTTCGTCTATTGTTTGATCAGTCAGTAAACACCCTAAATCTCAATGAAGATCAAACGTTGCATTTAGAAGCTCTTCTCCGTCGCCAAGGGCAATTTGATAATATCCCCAGTACTTTAGGCAAAACCTCTGATAAAGTCCGTCTGATTTACGAACAAGTCATGAAAGTTGACAAAAGAACCTGAATGGCTAACTCATCCGAAAATATCTCCAATCAACAGCAATTAGGACAGCTTCTCAGAAATCACAGGATTTCCCAAGAATGGTCTCTAGAAGATGTATCTAGTCAAACTAGGTTAGACGTACTAGTGCTTCGGCATTTGGAAGAAGGGAATCTGGAAGCCCCACCTGGCAAGGTTTTCATGAGAGGTTTTTTGAGAATCTATCTTCAGTTTTTACAGATACCTCCCTCAGAATTGGAATTATTCAAAGATGTTGTTGAGCAAAGACCCATATCAGAAGAAAAAATTACGCCTGTTCGTTTGGATCCGTTAGAAAGCAAAGCAAAGAGTAACAATCTTCGCAAATGGATCTCTGGGTTAGGATTGGGGGCTGCTCTTCTACTTATTTGGCAACTCAATTATTGGGATTCAGTTCAGAATATCGAAAATAGCACTGAAACTAGTGTCTCTGAGAAAGAAAACTCAATTTCTGAAAACCAGAACCAGCAGAAGGATGCACCACAAACTGAAGCAACCATTGGTGCGGCAAGCAAGAAAATCACTGAATCAAAAGTTGATGAGAGTTTTTCTGGTGAACAGGAAAACCGATTTGGTGGTGAGACTAGCCAAAATGAAATAATTGATCGATCGATCGAACAAGGTGTTGAAACTGAAGAAATCAAACCAACTATTCCGGCAGAATCATCAGCTAATAATTTAGCTCCCACAGAAAGTCATTCCACTTTTCCAATCCTTGAATTGCGAGCAGAGGAATCTGTTTGGATAGCTGTCCAATCTGATGAAGAACAACCTTCCCTTCATTATCTGAAGGCTGGCGAATTTCTAAGTTGGGAAACAGCTAAAGAATTTTATACCCTTTCCATTGGTAATACCGAGGTAGTTCAAATCAGGCTGGATGAAAAACAATATCCTCTGCCTGAAAACGAAGGATTTTTGTTAGATTGGAAATTAAAGCTAAACAAGACCGATTAAGTCGAAAAACAAGGTGAGATCTTTAAGAATTTGAGCATTCTGTCTAAATTTTAGGCAAGATCCTACACTCATTCTTCTCTATCACGCCTGATAAATGCTGAGAATTAATGCACTGGCACAAGCGTTGAAGAAAATAAAATTCAAGTCCGGGGAGGGCAATTGCTAAACTTAACAACAGGAGTAGGCGATGAAAAAGATTGAAGCGATCATTAAGCCTTTCAAGCTTGATGAGGTGAAAGATGGCTTAGCCGCAATTGGAATCAAAGGTCTCACCGTTTCAGAAATCAAGGGTTTTGGGAGACAAAAGGGCCACACAGAACTTTACCGTGGCGCAGAATACGAGATTGATTTTCTACCGAAAATCAAAGTAGAAGTGGCAGTGTCAGACGAAAATTTTGAACAAGTTCTCCATGTGATCCAAGACAAAGCCAAGACTGGGAAAATTGGGGACGGGAAAATTTTTGTTTATGAACTGAACAAGGTACTTCGCATTCGAACCGGTGAGGTTGATGAGAATGCCTTATGATTTCAAGTTAGTATGCAATGAATCAGACCCAACTATCCCAGGACGCTGCCTTACAAATTTTGGCTGACGTCAGCCAAATCATCACTACTTCCCATAACGCAGACGAAACACTTCAACAAACTTCCAAAATGATCGCGGAGCGCATGAGGGTCGATGCCTGCGCGATCTACGCCTACGATGCACAAGAAAATCAACTACGGCTAAAGTCCACAATCGGCTTAGTGCCAGAAGCAATCGATGCAGTCACCATGAGACCTGACGAAGGACTCACCGGGCTTGTTCTGCAGGAATCTCGACCTCTACAAGTACTCGAGATGCATCGACATCCTCGATTCAAGTTATTCCCGAATATTGGTGAGGGAGTCTACCAGTCTTTTCTCGGAGTCCCACTTCTGATCTACCGCCGTGCCATCGGTGTACTTACGGTTCATACCTTCAAACGTCGAAGTTTTTCAGAAAATGAAGAGCGTTTGATGACAACCATTGCCTCCCAAATTGCGGGTCTTGTCTCCAAGGCTTTGTTGATTAAGGAATTGGATAGCAACACTTCCGTTGGTTTCTCTCGCCCAGCGCCGCAAACACATACGCTTCAAGGTCAAGGAGTAGCCGAAGGCGTTGGGTTAGGGAAAGCGCTTGTTCTTGAGCAAGGTTCAATGGAAGAGCCAGTGCGGATGTCTCCATGGAGCATTCATGAAGAGAACAAAGCTTTTCGTACTGCCCTGGAACAAACAATCAAAGATGTCTTAGGCTTGATTGACCGACTCTCAGGTTTAGTGAGTCCTGATGAGGCCGCAATCTTCCATGCTCACATTATGTTTATGGAAGACTCTGCCTTTCAGGAAAAGATTGAAGGGTACATTGGCCAGGGCAATAGTGCGGCATGGGCTATCTATCAAGTCATCCACGAATACCTGATCGCTTTTAACAACATAGAAGATTCTTATCTCCGAGAGAAAAGCCAGGATCTTAAAGATGTCGGGATTCGTTTACTACACCACTTGGGTCATAGCTTTGGGGAGATCACAGACAAAGAGGGAATCCTGGTAGCAAAGCAGGTTCTACCAAGTGATATCGCCCGCATCGATAGTACAAAGATTAAAGGGATCATTACTTCTAGCGGTGGGGTTGTATCACATGCTGCTATCCTTGCACGATCTCTTTTGATCCCTGCAATCTGCGTTAGTGAAGCGTCTCTTCATGAAATTCATGAGGGAGATATGCTTGCTGTGGATGCAGGAGATGGCTCAATCGTTATACGACCGAGTGAGGAAACTATAGAGGACTTCTCCGCATTACTAGTAGCTCAAGATCGCCATCGAAGCCAACTGGAAAGATTTCGAACTCTCCCCTGCTTAACCAGGGACGGAGAACGTGTAAACATTTTGGCTAATGTTGCCCTAGAAAGTGAGACTCTACAGTTAAAACACTTTGGAGCTGAGGGCATCGGGTTATATCGTTCTGAAATTTATTTTTTATCTCTAGACAGCTACCCATCGCTTGAAAATCAATGTGAAACTTATCGAAAAATCATTGAAAGGGTGCCGAATGATTTCCCAGTTGTTATTCGAACTCTTGATTTAGGAGCGGACAAAGCTGCTCCATACATGGGATTTCAAAAAGAAGATAATCCATTTTTGGGCTTTCGAGCTATTCGTAGACAGTTGAAACACCCAGCGGTTCTGAAAACTCAAATAAAGGCGATTCTCCTAGCTTCAGAAGGGCGTGAGAATGTTCGACTGTTGTTCCCAATGATTACAGATCTACAAGAAGTTAAGTCTGTCAAAGGCATTTATGAGGAGTGTCGGCAAGAATTGATAGAAGAGGGATATCATGCGCCGCAGCTAAAAATTGGGGTGATGTTTGAGGTACCCGCTGCAATTTTCATTAGCCATAAGATGATGCCAGAAATAGATTTCTGTTCAATTGGTTCAAACGACCTAACACAATATGTATTGGCAGTAGATCGAAATAATACAAATGTATCAAATATTTATGATCCACTGCACCCAGCAGTTCTCCAAATGATTAAACATCTGGTCAAGAATTGTGCAGAAGTAAATATGCCCTTGGAGTTATGCGGAGAGATGGCTTCAGACCCAGACGGTAGTGTCATTCTCGTGGGCTTGGGATTACGCCAACTTTCAATGAGCGCATCTCTGATTCCTTTAGTTAAGGAACGGACGTCAATGTTTACTCTCTCTGATGCAGAAGAGATTGCAGATTTTGCTTTGCATGAAGCGGCGTCAGCCATGGACGTAAGACAGAAAATTGCTCGATTTCATAGGCGGTAAACCCAATGAGAGAGCATCCACAGGTATTCTTATTTTATGGTAATCAAGACCTCCTTATAAATGAGCAGGTACTTGAACTCACCAATAAAATCTTACCAAGTGACACACGTGATCTTGGTTTCCAGCGCTTCAGTGTTGAAGAAATTTTGAAGGGAAGTGAAAATGAAGGCCAACTTAGCGAGTTGATTCAAAGTCTTGAGTCGCTTCCTTTCTTAGAAGAGAGCCGAGTGGTGCGCCTGGACAATATTGAAAGGATAAAGGCTCCAAGAAGTCAAAGTGACAAAAGCAAGGAAACAAGGCTATTTCATGCTGTTTTAAATTTTCTCAACTCACCCTTGGAGAAAACGTTTTTAGTCCTTTGTAGTCAGGCAACTCGCGAAAATGACTTCAGCAAACCTCTTTTAAACGCTTGTAAGAAAAGTGGCAGGGTTCGTAAATTTGTAGCCTATGATAACGAGCAACCAATTGAATGGACGCGTCAACGCGCGCTTGTTAAAGGACTGCGGATTCCTGAAAATGTAGCTATCGAACTAATTCAATTAGTTGGTAACAATCTTAATGATTTGGACCATGAGTTAGAAAAGCTTCACCTCTTGTTCGGGACTGATTCTGTCGTTGAGGCAAATCAAGTTCGTAAGTTTGTCAAGGGTCATAAACACTATTCTGTGTATGCTCTAAGCGAGAGCATTTCAAAGAAAGAACTCGCTCAATCTCTTGAATTTCTTGAAACTCATCTCAAGGAAAATCCAAGAGATGGTGTAAAGCTTTTTGGTGTTCTGACTTCTCAGGTGCGCCGACTTCTACGAGTTAAATATTTTTTGAATGAACGGCTTTCTGAGACAGAAATTTTTTCCAAACTGCGTATCCATCCGTTTCTTGGACGACAACTCCTCCAAAATACGAAAGGCTTCACTCTAACCGAACTCGAGAATATTCAAGTCTATCTTGCTGAGATAGATTTGAGCATCAAGTTCCAACAACAACACGTAAGGCCTCATTTCCAAAATTTACTGGAAAAAATTTGTTTGGGTAATTTCTCTTCAGCGGTCTAGTCTGTCTATCCAAGACAAACCATACGATTCAATAAAATTTAACCCCTTTGACCTTCACACCCAGCCACCAATGCATTTAAGTGTCATTATTATCACTTTAAATGAGGAGAAAAATTTACCCAGAACACTTGAAAGCTTAAGAGAACTTAAACAGTCGAAGCTCGAAATGGAGGTTTTGGTTTTGGATTCAGGCTCAACAGATAGAACCGAGTCGATTGCAAAAGAATCAGGGGCTAAATTTGCTATTCAAAACTGGCTAGGATACTCAAAGCAAAAAAACCATGCCCTGACAATCACTTCAGGAGATTGGCTACTTTTTCTGGATGCTGACGAGGAATTGTCAAAAGAGCTGTCAAGAGAAATCGAATTAGTAGTTCGCTCATCAGATCCGTCAAAAGCCTTTGCGTTAAAACGCAAAACTTTCTATCTAGGCCGCCTGTTGAATTATGCATGGTACCCGGATGTTAAAACACGACTAGTCAATCGTGGTTCTAATCCAGAATGGGTGGGAGAAATTGTTCATGAGGATTTGATTTTGAAAAATTCTGGGGTTTCAATCCTTACTCTTGAGTCACCCCTCATCCATTATTCCTACAGAAATATAAACCATCACTTCGAAAAAACACTGAATTATGCGAAACTTTCAGCAGAAGACTATTCTCAAAAAAACAAGAAATTTCACTACTGGAACCTATTTCTGAATCCGCTTGTTGCCTTTATTCGTCTTTATTTTCTGAGACAAGGATTCCGAGATGGTTTTCCGGGACTGATTGCAGGCTTTAGTACATTTTTTTACACCTTCCTCAAATACGCACTTTTGAAGGAGTTAAATTCCAATCGTCACAACTGATTCACGTCTCCGCTATTACTGAAGCATAACAGATGTCAGCATCTTCACGCCTCTTCGCCATTGACTCGATGGCAATCTTCTACCGTAGTTATTTTGCAATGATTCGGAACCCCTTGATCAACTCAAGAGGTCTGAATACAAGCGGGTTGAGGGGAGTCATTCAGCAAATTCTCAAAATATTAGAGGAAGACAAACCTGAATACTTGGCGGTTGCTTCTGACTCAAGCGAACCAACATTCCGACATGAGAGATTTCCGGCCTACAAGGCGACCCGTGAAAAAATGCCAGAAGATTTGGTGGAGCAACTGCCATATCTACCCAGACTCGTTGAAGCCTTACATTTACCCTACCTGATCCTACCTGGCTACGAAGCTGATGACATCATTGGCACCTTGATGCAATGGTGTTCCAATGCCGATTTGGAAGGTGTCATGGTCACCAGTGACAAAGACTACATGCAGTTAATCACTGATAAAATCACATTACTCAACCATAACGGTAATCGGGTGGGCAAAGCCGGTGTTTTTGAAAAATTTGGGTGTACACCCGAGCAAGTCATCGAAGTTTTAGGACTAATGGGTGATAGCTCCGATAACATTCCTGGTGTGAAAGGAGTAGGTGAGAAAACTGCTATTAAACTAATTCAAGAATTTGGATCTATTCCTTCCGTGTATGAGAATTTAACTAACATCAAGAGTGCTTCCCTCCGCGCAAAATTGGAGACCGATCGCGAGGCTGCCTTTTTTTCACGAGAGTTGGCTACAATTTTCAGAGAAGTCCCCTTGAGCATTAAACTCGAGGATTTGAAGCCAACTGAAATAAAGCTTTCTGATAATGTCGAGTTTCATCAAATCCTTGAAGAACTTGAATTCAACACCCTCTTGAAGCGCCTGACGACAGCTTCCAAACCCAGTCCAGCAAAGCATCTCGAAAAACCAAGCCCACAAACTGAATCCGAACAGGAAAATCCCTCTGCTCTGGAATCCTTCGAAGTTGAAACTGACATCATCGGGGAGAATTCCTGGCATGACTGGCTTTTCTCTGCCTTAATCACACATGAAAAGCCTCTGGCGATCGTTGCTGACGCAGCTTTTACCAATCAACATGATGTCCAATGGATGGGCATAGCCCTAAGCACCAATGAAAAAAAAGCCATCTACTGGCCATTTGGTGAGACAATTCCCAAGCAACTCAAAGATCTTCTCGAAGATGCCACTGTCCCAAAAGCTGTTGGTGATCTCAAACAGATGTGCCAACTTTGCCAGAATCAGGGAATATCAGTTCAGGGCATTGTTGGTGATTTGATGATTGCCGCTCATCTGACAGATTCTTTGGAGAAACGTTTCGAATTAGATTTCCTTGTTCAACGGCGTCTTCACAAAAAACTCACTCAACAGCTTCCGAGCAATTCTTCTGCACAGCTTTCGATGCTGGCTGAACCTGATCCAGAGCGAGGGAATTATTTTGGAGAACGAGCAGCAGCTACTTTGCAAGTTTGGGAGAGCGTATCGAAGCATTTAAAGCAGAATCAGCTCGCAGATTTATTTGAATACCTGGAGTTGCCCCTTGCACACTGTATTGCCGCAATGGAATACGAGGGCATCCGAGTAAACACCGAACAATTGTCGGAAATCTCAGAAGAATTTGAAAAACGATTGAACGACTTGAGATCCAAAGTTTACAGCATTGCAGACAAAGAGTTCAATCTAAACTCTGTGGTTGAGCTCCAGGAAATTCTGTATGAAAAGTTCAAATTACATGAAGCCTGTGGTATCAAACCCAAAAAGATTAAACTTGGCATTGGGCTCTCCACGGATGAAGAAACCTTGGAGAAAATGAGTGAATATCCACTCCCCGAAACCATTCTTGATTACCGTTCTTTAAATAAACTCAAAAACACCTACATCGATCAATTACCGACTTACGTTCACCCAAGAACAAAAAGAATTCACTCAACCTTTCACCAAGTTTCCACTGCAACAGGCCGGCTATCGTCCGATAATCCAAATCTACAAAACATTCCTGTTCGTAGTGCCGAGGGGCGTCGCATTCGTAAGGTTTTCTTACCTTCTAAACCTGGAAATCAACTGCTAGCAGCAGATTACAGCCAAATCGAACTTCGTGTTGCCGCACATTATTCAAAAGATCCTACATTTTTAGACGCCTACAGGCATGAGAGAGACATCCACGCGTTGACAGCTGCTACGATTTTCCAAGTTAAGCCAGAAGATGTGACTAGAGAGCAAAGATCGAAGGCGAAGGAAGTCAATTTTGGGCTAATCTATCGAATGGGTCCAGAACGGCTTTCCATTGTGACGCAAACCCCCAAAGCAGAGGCAAAGCGTTTTATTGAAGCATATTTCCAACGCTACAGCACCATCCACGCACTGCAGGAACATTTTCTCGAAAAAGCTCGGAAGGAGGGTTATGCGAGTACTCTTCTGGGACGCCGGCGGCTGATCCCAGATATCAACGGGAAAGGGTTATCAAAACGTCTTGCAGAAGGGGCGGCAATCAATACACCAATTCAAGGGAGTGCGGCCGAAATCATTAAGCTTGCGATGATTTCTGTGGATCGAAGACTCCGTTCGGAGGCAATGGACACTCGAATGGTTCTCTCAGTTCACGATGAATTGGTTTTTGATGTACCTGAGGCAGAAATCCAAAAAGCTAGTTCGATCATCAAAGAAGAGATGGAAAATGTCATCGTCTTGGAAGTCCCCCTTGTCGTAGAAATCGGTTTGGGTGACAATTGGCTCGAAGCACATTAATCCTCAGTAACTAAGAAATGATAGAATATTCTTCCCAGACCTGTTTACACTTGTGATGCAATGAATGAAAAAAAGCTGGAAATTGTGCTCGCTAGTCCTCGCGGTTTCTGTGCTGGAGTTGACAGGGCTATTCTGATTGTTGAAAAGGCACTCGAAAAGTGGGGGCCGCCCATCTATGTACGCCATGAAATTGTGCACAACCGACAAGTTGTAGAACGCCTGCAAGCTCGAGGTGTGATCTTTGTTGAAGAAATCGAGGACATACCCAAAGGAGCCCATGCCATTTTCTCCGCACACGGAGTATCCCCAGCAGTACGGCAACAAGCCCAAGAACAAAGTTTGGAAGTAGTTGACGCAACCTGCCCACTTGTGACTAAGGTACATGGCGAGGCTCAGCGTTACCGCGGCAAAGACTTTACTATTCTGCTAATTGGCCATGCCGATCATGTTGAAGTCCAAGGGACAATGGGGGAAGCCCCAGAGCGAATGATCGTCATTGAAACTGAACAAGATGCGCAAAAAGTTCAGCCTCCCGATCCCAATCAATTGGCTTACTTGACACAGACTACCCTCTCACTGGATGACACTTCTGAGATTATTAAGATCTTAAAGCAACGCTTCCCAAGCATAGAAGGTCCCCCGAAAGACGACATTTGCTATGCGACTCAAAACCGCCAAAATGCCGTCAAGGAGCTGGCTTCACAGGTAGACAGAATTCTAGTAGTCGGTGCATCGAATAGCTCCAACACTCTTAGATTAGTTGAGGTTGCCAAGGCGCAGGGTACCGAAGCTCGCAGGGTCGAGGAGGCTTCTCAGATCGAGAAGGCTGATGTGGAGGGGGTGAAGTCTATTGGCATCACAGCTGGTGCTTCAGCTCCCGAGGACGTCGTAGAAAGCATTGTTGCAAAGCTTTGTGAGTTAGCTCCTCATAATAATGTGAGAGAGTTGAAGCTTGTCGATGAAAATGTCAATTTTGCACTGCCTGCGCTATTGCGGACTGCTTGAACGCAAGTGCTGCTCTTTCTCGCATCGAGAAGCTTTGTTTTTCGATAGAAGTCATCTCGCCAAAAGTTTTTTGACTTCCAATCGGTTGAAAAATTGGATCCCACCCGAATCCACAATTACCTCTTGGGGCAACAATCTCACCTAACACTTCTCCTTGAAAGCAATGGACTTTTTCTCCATCAGAGGTGAAGGCTAAGATGCAGACTGCACGAGCACTAAGGTTTTCTCCCTGAGATAATAATTCCACCAATTTTCCCAGAGTAAGGCTCTTTATGAACCATTTGATTAATGGTCCGGGTAGATTCCCCCACTGCTCAAAATATAGAGAAGTATCTTCGACAAGCAGCGGGGATGGGCTGAACTGAAAGGCGTTTCTGGCTTTATGCACCACCAATTCTTTAAGATCATCTGTCTGAATCTCCATCAGTTCTAGTGGTTTCATTTGGATGGAAATTTGCAGAATTTCCTCCAACTCACGGGCTTTATTGGGGTTCGAACTCACGAATTGAAGCATGGCTGCTCTACCCACAAAGAGGGGATGGAATGAAACTAGAGAGAATTTTAGCTATCGCAGGACTCATACTTCTCCTGGTAATTACAATCGCTATCATCAACACCTACACCGATCTGTTCAAGGAAGTCTTTAAGGAAGACAAACCAGCGGCTTCCGTTGAAGAAAAGCCGCTTAATAGTCCAAAACCTAAAGATGGAAACATGGATTTTGGACGAGAAAATTCAGGTAAAAAGGTATCCGGTGGTAGTGCGGAAAATAAAGAAAAAGATGATGAAGACACACCTGCGATGAAGTTTGTCAAAGAAGTTCACAAGGAGTATTCTGAATTATTAAAAGTGAGGGCAGATTTTGAACAGGGCGGGAAATGCCTTGCATTGCTGCTCATGGACGATCCTACAATCACCGAGTGGAGAAGCAATCGAAATCGCTTGGTTCGATCGCTCACTAGCATCCGAGACAAAGCAGGATCTTACAGTGAAAGTACAAAATGCGTTGTTGAAGTCATGGTAGGGGCAAACACTATGATTCGAGCGGCGCCCCAAGGCGAACAAACAAAAGTAACCCTGTTTAAAGCACCAACGAAAGAGAAATCATGAGAGGTTTTTCAAATTGGCTAGCCTTCCTCATTTGGGCGCTCGTCTTTGTCTTTCCAGTCCAAGCTGAAGTTTCCTACAGCCAAGTGAAGGAGAGCCTGGAAGGTCGCCACTGGGATCCGCCTAAATCCTACGCAACTCTAGGTGAGGAAGAGATCCCCCACTTATTTAGCATTATCCAAGATGATTACCTTCCCAATTACTACCGATTTCGTGCTCTTAGAGTTCTAAAGCATTATCCCACTCCAGAGGTTTCTACTTTTTTGGAATCTCTGCTTCAGCCGACTGCACCACCGCTTCTGCTGCGGCACGGACTGGAAGCCTATGCTTCTACATTTTCAGCGGATCAACCAAAGGCCGTTCGTGATCTAGCTTGGCAGTTTCATGATCACCCTGATCCTGAATTGCGTCTAACTGTTGCGAGAGCCATTCGGACAATCAGTCCTGACGAATTCGATCTTTTGATCCAACAGGAACCAAAAGATTGGGTCCGTCAAGCTGCCCTGCAATAAGGCACCTTGCTGCTGCCCACAGCCATCCTCCCTCTGAACCGAACGATCCTTGCCTTAGGATCAACGGGGCTCCTATCTATCTGCTCTCCTGCACTCAACTGGAGTGGCACATCTTTTCTGATCTGGGTTTCTTTGGTCCCGCTAGGTATAGCTCTGTATGGAGCAACTACTAAGCAGGGAGCCTGGCTTGGTGGATGTTTTGGAACAATTCTCTGGATCAGTCAAACCTGGGAACTTCACACCACGCTGACTTATCAACCAGGTTTTCCATGGTGGATCTCAATCATTCTTTGGCTTTTTCTTTGTTTCATTGCTGGCATTCCCTATTTGATTTTTGGGCTACTAATAACCCGTCTGAACTGGATTGAAAAGCCAGCTGGAGCGTTACGGACTGCATTAATGTGGGTTGGCTTGACCTTGTGGATCCCTACTTTTGCACCCGTTTTTCCTGTCCATGCCCTCGGCCACCAGGCTTCTTGGTTACAGGTTGTTCATTGGGGAGGAACCCCAACTCTGCATTTAATGTTGATCTGGGTCAATTGGCTGATTGTGCATAGCTTTTTACGCTTCAAGCATGACTATCGGAGGTTAAGGAATCATCTGATTTTGATTGCTTTCTTGCCGGTGATCATTTTCAGTTGGGGTAGTTATGAATTACACCGAAGTCAAAACGGACCCTTCCAAGAATTACAAATTGGCTGGGTTCAACCTAATTTCACCTCGATTCCAAATCAGGAAAATCCTGTCTCAAAAGTTCACCTGCTAAGTCTTTTGAAACAAAGCACTGAATTGATTCAGACCAACCCAAACATTGAAGCAGTTTTCTGGCCCGAGGTCCCATTTCCACTATCTTGGGTGGATCAGGTGGAGCAAAGGCAACAGATCAGACAAGCTGTGGTAAAGTGGCAGCGTCCTCTTTTCATGGTTTCCAGCACCGTTGATGATCCCAAAGTGATCCGGGGGGAGCAATTCGCTTATTACAATGTCGCCCAAATGATTGGCTCAACCGGCATTGTGCGAGCCTCACAAACCAAGCAAAAGTTGGTACCTTTCGGTGAATATCTACCTGGGGAAGAGAGTTTCCCGTTCCTGAGAGATTGGCTTCCAAATGCCCGTCGTTACCTGCCTGGTAGTGAACTCAACTTGCTGCCCTTGTCGGAAGGCAGTTCCATCTTGGCAGCCATCTGTTATGAGATTGGATTTGAATCAATACTCAAGCAAGCCCTAGAATCTAGGGTTCGTATTGTATGGAACCCCGTCAATGATGGCTGGTTTCCGTCCTCGATGGCGGCTTGGCACCGAGCACTTGCTCAATTCAGCAGTGTAGAAATCGGGTTGCCACTAATTCGGGTTAGTAACTCTGGCTACACTGTAATCAGTGATGCCAGGGGAGTTGTTCTGCAGACCGGAGAATGGGACCAATCAATTGCCAAAACAGTAAAAATTCCAGTCCCTGAGCAAGCCGGACCCTGGCTACACATTGCTGAAATTGCCCACTGGGTTTTGCTTGGTTGGATACTGCTTGACGTTGGACTAGGATTACTCCTGAGACGCAGTCAAGAAGATTGATCCAATTCAGCTTCCTTGATTCATTTCTTGAAGAATCTCAGTATTTTTGTAGATTTTCAAAGTCATCTTTCTTCATTACTTTGAGTTTTGTTCGGGTTTCATTGACCTTCAGAGATTAAGTACCAAAACCCAAATTGATTCATCATCATCACGATCCTCCTACATACTGAGGTAGCCTTGAATTGGAAGAATAACCCTGTAGAGAAAATAAAAGACTGGGAGTCAGAATTAGCTGATAACCATCAAAATTTCATCAAAGCCGGCCTGAAATTGGATCTAACTCGTGGGAAACCTGCGATTGAGCAGCTTGCTCTTACAGATGGACTTGATGGAATCTTGCAGGGTAACTACTTGGCGTCTGATGGGACCGACACCCGCAATTATGGAGGGCTAACCGGCTTGCCTGAAGCACGAAATTTGGGAGCAGAATGGCTTGGGTTACCCCAAGAAGAAGTCATCGTGAGTGGTAATAGTTCACTTTCTTTGATGTACCAAGTGCTGCATGTTGGGGCTCATTATGGTTTTGGGGCCTCCCCTTGGCTACAGCAATCCACTCCCCCAGAATTCTTGGCGATCGTTCCGGGGTACGATCGACATTTTGCGATCTGCGAGAAGTTGGGAATCAAAATGGTGAACATCCCGATGAAAGCGGATGGACCTGACATGGAGATGGTTGAAACCCAGGTGAGGCGTCCTCAAGTCAAAGGGCTTTGGTGCGTTCCAAAATATTCGAATCCAACCGGAAATATCTACAGCGCCGAAGTTGTAGACCGAATCGCAGGCTTAGGGAATCAGGCAGCGTCAGATTTTCGGATAATGTGGGACAATGCGTACGCCGTACACGATCATCATGAAGACGCCCCCGAGCTAACAAACCTGATGGAGCTTTGTCGACTTCATGGCACACAGGACAGCGTCTTTCTAATCGGTTCTACTTCAAAAGTCACTTTGGCTGGAGCAGGGATTTCGTTTCTTGGTGGATCAAAAGCCAATATCGCACATTTCCTAGAACAGATGGCCTACTGGACAATCGGACCAGACAAAGTGAATCAATTGCGTCATGCTCGGTTGTTACCTGACCTGGCTGCAACCAAGAAACACATGCAGAAGCACGCCGAAATTACACGACCGAAGTTTGAATTGGTCCTAAAAAAACTAGAAGAATCTTTTAGAGATCGGGAGATGGGTAGCTGGATTAGCCCAGAAGGGGGCTATTTTGTTTCCTTTGACTCGCTCCCAGGCCATGCGAAGGAAATTGTCAGACTTGCGGGTGAGGCAGGAGTAAAAATGACCCCAGCCGGCTCGACTTTTCCGTATGGGATCGATCCTGAAGATAAAAACATCCGACTTTCACCGACCTTCCCGCCAATTGAGGATCTATCGAAGGCGATGGATATCTTTGTTAACTGTGTTCAGTTGGCGACTATTAGAAGGCACCTTGGAGAGCAGTAATTTTGGAATCCTCATCAACTCCCTGAACGAGAGCTACGAAAGAAAGGCTTTTTGAGATGGATTGGCCAAGCTGATCGTCAACCTGGCTTATATTCTCGATTGGCCTCTGGATCTTCCATTGAGAAATTTAGATTCTCTATCTCTGTCCAAAGACTATCTGGTAACTCAACATTCGCCCAATCAATTGTCTGCTGAACTCTGGATGGCTTGGTTACACCAGCAACCGTTGAGGTTATTCGGGGATCTCTCGTCGAAAATTGTAAAGCAAGTGCACCTGGTGGAACTTGGTATTTTGTGCAGATCGCCTCAATGGCCTTAACCGGTTCTAAAGACTCTGCTGTAGCATCTTGATAGGCAATTCTCGGCATTACAGAACTACCTTTAGCCAGAACTCCTGAAGCGTATGGCGCTGCATTTAGAATAGCAATGCCTCGTTCATGAGCTTTTGTGAATACCCTGTCTGCTGATTTATTAATTACATTCCATCGGTTGTGATTCATCAGCGCATCGAAAGGCCAATCCCACAGAAAGGATTCCATCACATCTAGTCTCCCCATCGCCAATCCGACGGCCTCAGCCAACCCCTCTTCCTTGATTTTGAACAACTCATCGAGCGCACCACCCTGACAAGTTATTTCCTTCAAGTCGCGTGCGTGCTCAGGATCATGAAGGTGAAGAATTTGAACTTTTTCTAATCCAAGTCTAGTTAGACTTTCTTCCAAAGATCGCCTGGTACGACTGGCGTCAAAAGTACCACTTTCCATATCACGATCTACTTTTGTCGATATTACGAATCCATCTGGCAAACCACCTCTCTCCCTCAAAGCATCACCAATTCTTGCTTCAGAGCGTCCAAATCCATAGTTGTTGGAAGTATCGAGGAAATTTATTGGACCATCAAAAATAGCATTGAGGGTTTCTCGTGCTCGTTTTTCATCCACCTCATAGCCATAGGTATCCGGCATATTCCCCAATCCGGAAGTTCCAAAACACAAAGGGGATACCATCAGATCAGTTTTTCCGATTCTTTTCTTTTCTAGGATTTGCTCTGTCAAAATAGTCCCTTATCAAAATATTTTTAGTGACAGGAACTAGGTCCTTGTTTTGGCAAGTGAGGAACGCTTATTTGCAAGCGTTGATCAGTTAGCAGAGAGTCTTGTGAGAGCTCATATCTGCTTCAAGATTGATCAATAGGTAAGTACCTTTGGTTCTTTCTTCTATCATCGAACTCAAAGGCACCGGAAACACTTAACATTATTATGTAATCTTCTGCCTATCTTATTTTACGTTTGATCGTGTTTCAGTTTCACCAAGAGATTAAGAAGATTTCGGATAGAACTCTCAAAGAAACTAGACCAGAGGAAGTAATTGGATTAATCACTTGGCATTTAAAACTGCATAAATTTTCTTCAATTATCTATTGAATTCAAATAACTACGCTGGATGAGGAGGACTGTCATAGCAACCCAAAACAGACTGATCGAAATCTACAACAGATCCAGTCATCATTCCTGAATCGGTGGAAGCCAAGAAGAGTACTGCACGTGCTACCTCATCCGTTTTGAGCAACCGCCCAAAGGGTTGATCTACTTCTGCCTTAGCCAACCAATCTGCCTCAGCAAGATGATATTCTTTTTGAATTCTGTCTTCTCCAGGAGTATCCATCCAACCAATATTCAGTGCGTTTACTCGAATCTTATTTTTCATCAGGCTAAATGCAGAGTTTTTGGTGACGACAGAAAGCGCACCTTTTGCAGCGCAATAAGCTGCGATGAACGGTTGACCTCCATGTGCTGACATACTCTGAATATTGACAATTGCTCCCTCAATCTTTTCACGGATCATGATCTTGGCGGTTTCTTGAATTAGAAAGAAGGGAGCCCTCGTGTTGATTGCAAACATGCGATCAAATAGCTCTTCGGAGGTATCTAGAATGGTCCCCCGATCTGTGATTGCCGCACTATTCACCAGAATATCAACTTTGCCAAAAGCTTGATCTGCTTTTCGAATCACTTTTCTACAATCTTCCACGCTTGATAAATCTGCCTGCACGAATTCTGTTGGCGTTCCCTGTCCTTTCAAAATTTCAGCGGACTTCTCACCATTTTGTGCATTCCTTCCACAAATCACCAAACCAGCAGCGTTTTGCTCGGCAAAGAGTTGGGCTATTGCTAATCCAAGACCTTGAGTGGAACCAGTAACAACAGCGACTTTTCCATTTAGACTTTGTGAGGCCATTTTGAATTTCGGGCTGGAGGGAAGACTGCACAGGATCAGGGATCCCATGCAGCAAAGGAAAGGGAAAATTAATGACTAAAAACTAGCCATCAACCCCCACCGGAGAGACAGCTCCAAGCAGCCTCAAATGGGCAAACATCAAGGCCTGTGTAGATAGGATCCTCAACAGCTTTGCCGTCAGCTAGGTCCTTGAGAACGTACATAGCTCTGTATCCCATCATGTAAGGCTGTTGCCCGACCAGACCATGCGTAAGACCATCCTTCAAGATTTCCATCTGCATTGGTAAAGTATCGGCAACAACTACAGCTGTTTGCTTAGTGCGTATTCTCTCCTGATTTTCTCCTGCCACTCGTCTGAATGCCTTAGGTACAAAGTGAGGGAAGCCACCGGTTGGCACGTAAGCAGTTAGGTCTGGATACTTAATGAAAATATCCGCCATTTGCTGCACTGAAAGTGGGAAATCGTCATTTGTGTAAAGTGGACAACCATCTGGTTCAGTCCAGCCATTTTGACCTGTTAATCGATTGCCAGGAGGTGTTGTTCCAGACGTACCTGCTAGTGTATCACGGATACCCTGCATACGCTCGTTGTGGTTAGCAGCTGATGCTCCACCAGATTGAATACAAATTGATCCACCTTGTGGCTTCAAATTACGTGTCAGCCTTGCCAAGTTGACTCCGATATCATAATTGTTGGTACCAACATAAGCAGTTCGCAACTCCTTATCTTTGGCCAACAAATCAGAGTCCCAAGTGATCACGTTGATTCCCGCTTCTTTCGCTCGCTTGAGAGCCTTCCCCATTGCTGGTGCATTAGAAGGTGCTACAGCAATTCCATCTACCTTCCGCGAAATCAAGTCTTGTACAATTTGGATCTGTTCTTGTTCAGTGTGCTCGCCAGGGCCAATGTACAGACATTCAATACCTTCAATTTCACCCTCAGCTTTTTTGCAGCCATCTCGAGCCAGATCAAAAAAGGGATTATTCATCGCCTTAGGTACAAGAGCAAAAGTCAGTTTTGCATGTCCACCAGCGAAAGCCATCGTGGTTAAGCTGAACGGTAGCAACAAAGCTCCGAGTAAAAACTTTTTCATATAAATTCTCCTGTTATGAAAAAAACTAACCGTCAGTAAATAATCGCGCACTCTGTTGTGTTCAATAGGCAGACTCCTTAAATTTGGTTAACTAGATCGGTGGCTTCGGATTCTTTCCAATGCTACCGCGAAGATGATGAACAGGCCAACAAAAGTCCCCTGCCAATAGGGATCCACCCCTGCCATCAACAAACCGTTTCTAATAAGTTCTACTAAAAAAGAACCAATCAATGCCCCATAAGCAGAGCCAACTCCTCCCATCAAATCAGCACCTCCAATAACCGCAGAAGCAATAACTCTCAGCTCATAAATCATTCCTAGAGCGTTGGTAACAGAGCCCATCCAGCCAACAATCATTATAGCTGACATTCCTGCTGTCAGACTGCAGAAAAGATATGCAGACATTTTCACAGCTTTCACAGGAACTCCTGTCATAGTTGCTGCATTCTCGTTACTACCTATAGCATATAAATGTCGGCCCCAGGCGGTATAATTGAGCATGAATCCTAAAAATATTGTTAAAATCAACATTAAGACTAATGAATTAGCAATACCAAAGTAGCTCCCTCCACCAATACTTACAAATAAGTCTTCATCAGGCCCAAACTCATAAAACATTTTATTATTGGAAACTACTAAAGCCAAACTTCGACAAATACTTAGCATTCCAAGAGTTACAACAAAGGGAGACAAACCGACATAACTAATAAGAAAACCATTAACAAGTCCACAAGCTAAAGCAGTTAATAATCCGGCTGCAATTCCGGCTTCGACTCCATAGCCACTAGATAAAGTTAGTCCGGTAGCGATCCCTGATAAACCCATAACTGAACCCACAGAAAGATCAATACCAGCAGTAATAATTACAGCTGTCATACCAATAGCAATAATACCGATAAATGAAAAATTTAGAGCAACATTATTAAAGTTTTGAGCGGTAAAAAAAACTTGTTCTCCACGTGAATCTGTCCCAGCCCAAGATAGCACCACACACAGACCAATTGCAGCAATAGTTACCCAAAATGGCTGTGAGCGATAGAGCTGTTGCCAAACTGAATGTGTTTGAGAATCAATAGCTTTTGTAAGGCTTGAGTCGGTCATTAAATTACCTTTTCTGTTAAGCGCTTTCTAGGGCACCAGTAATTAATCCTGTAACTTCATCCTGAGAGGTTTCTGATATATGCTTATCAGCAACCTTCTCTCCTCTTCGTAACACAACTACCCGATCACAGACCGTAAATATGTCTGGCATCCTATGACTAATTAGGAGAACCCCAACACCTTGTGACTGAAGACGCTTGATCAATCCTAAGACTTCACTGACCTGTCGGACCGAAATTGCAGCTGTGGGTTCATCCATCAATACAAGTTCTGGCGAAGATAGTTGAGTGCGTGCGATCGCAACCGCTTGTCTTTGACCACCAGACATTTGCTTCACTAAGTCGCGTGGGCGTGTCTCAGATTTCAGCATTGCGAAAATTTCGCCTGCCTTGGAAAACATAAACTTGTTGTCTAAAATTTTTAATGGCCCCAACCATTTTTTCTTTTCTCTTCCCAAAAAAACATTGTGGGCAGCGGTGAGGTGATCACACAACGCTAAATCCTGATAAACAACCTCAATTCCATGTGTTCTGGCATCGACTGGCCGATTGAACTGTTGAGGGTGCCCTTCTAAGTACATCTCACCGCTGGTAGGTTGATAGTTACCGGACAAAATCTTGATCAATGTAGATTTACCAGCACCGTTATCTCCCATCAGCCCGACCACCTCACCTGCAAACAGTTGCATGTTAATCCCCTTGAGAGCTTCAATGGCCCCGAAGGATTTGCTGATATTTCGCAGGTCTAAAAAAACTGACTTTGATTGGTTCTCCTGCGAGCAACTATTCATGATGCCCTCTCCAGAGGATTTTCATAATTCACTGTAACTACATTTCCAGTTTCCACGGAGCGGTAAGCTGCATTCGCCAGAATCAACGCACGGCGACCATCCTCAAAAGAAACTTTGGATTCTGAGCCTGCTTCCAGAGTATCCATAAAGCTCTCTAGCTGTTTCAGGTAGGCCTGTCGATAACGCTCAATGAAGAAGAATTCGCAAGCGTCTCGCCAATGAGACCCCTTAGCATTGAAACGCTCAACGCTTGTAGGTTGCCGGTTTTCAGAGCGTAGCATTCCTTGGCTACCATGTGCTTCCAGGCGTTGGTCATATCCATAGGTTGCATGGCGAGAATTGTTGATATGACAGAGCTTTCCGGAGGCAGTTTTCATTAGGATCATCGCGGAATCAATCTCACCAATTTCTTTGGCAACTGTATCGAAGAGATTACTGGTAAATGCAGTAACCTGCGTGACCTCTTCACCCAAGGCGAAGCGTGCCAGGTCAAAATCATGGATTGTCATGTCTCTCAGCATTCCACCCGCAGCCAGGTAGTAGGCTTTAGGCGGAGGTTCTGGATCTCGACTGCTAATGATCACTTGCTCTAAGTCTCCAATCTCCCCGTTTCGAACTGCACTGACCAACTGCCCATGTCCGGGGTCAAATCTGCGATTAAAGCCAATCTGAATCAGACTCTTTGCACTACTGATTTGCTTGCTGCACTCTTCGACCTTGGCAATATCCAAATCGATGGGTTTCTCGCACAGCACCGCTTTGCCAAACTGAACTGAACGGACGATAAAGTCTGCATGTGTGGGTGTTGATGAGGCCACAAACACGGCGTCCACGTCTGCATCATTAAAAATTTCATCTGGATCTCGAGCGACCTTGGCACCGGTTTTCGCCCCCACAGCTTCACTGGATGGAGCATGAACATCATAGATCCAATTCAAGCTGCACCTATCATGAGCTACGATGTTGGCAGCGTGCATTTGGCCAATACGACCAGCGCCAATCAGAGCAAAGCGAATCATTTTTCTCCTACTTCCACGAGTTGATTAAACCCCCTTTTCAGGGATGAGATAGCAAAGAATTATTGTATTTCTTCAATCAGTACCCGGCGGCCTTCCTGATGACTCAACAATGCTGCATCGAGGATACGCTGCACATCGGTCCCCACAGCAAAATCAGGAAGGACTGCTTGCCCTGTACGAACTCCCTCGATGAAGTCACCGATCATATGTCCATCCTGCCGAAAAACATCTCGATAGGTATTGTGGACGGTATCCCTGCGGGCCTTGCCCCAAATATCATCCGGAATTGGAAGCTCGTGGGGTAATCCCTCACCAACCTGTGCCCCATGAACCCGCTGGATCTTATCCCAATCTGTGACCGAGTAAAGGGTTCCCTCTGAACCATGAAACTCCATGTGGTGGGTTTGACCAAATGGGGAATCTTCATAGCAGATCGTCGTCGCATGAATCATCCCTTGAGCGCCATTGGCAAACTCAAGCATGACCATTGCGGTGTCATCGGTATGAGTGAATGGTTTCCCATCTGGGGTTGTGTCGGGTCGATCAATTGGTGAACCTAGACGACAACTCAATGCACTGACAGAACCCATCATCCATTGAGCTAGGTAGATGAAATGAGAGCCAATGTCTCCCAAAGCACCTGATCCCGCCTCTGCAGCGTTTAGACGCCAAGTATACTCTGTTTTTCTGCGGTAGCCTGTGTAGTAGCGAAGATTGCAGTGATAGGGTTTACCGATATACCCTTGATCAATCAACCGCTTAAGATAGCGAGCCGTCGGCATGAACGAATAAGTGAAAGGTACGAGATTGACTAGCTTGGTTTTCTGCGCAAGTTTGGTCATCTCAAGCGCTTCCGCATAGTTGAGACCCAGTGGTTTTTCACAAAGAACAGGGATCCCTCTTTCCAATGCAGCTACCGTGAAGGGAGCATGAGTGTCGTTACCTGTCGAAACGATCAAAGCGTCCAACTCGGCCTGATCCAGCATTTTTTTGAAGTCGACAAAGTGCTGGGAAATTTTCCATTTTTGCGCAAAAGCCTCAGCCCGCTGAGGATTCCGTCCGCAAGCTGCGACAACTTCTACATGAGGATTTCCCCCCAAAGCAGGCAAGTACATTGCATCTGCCCACCAACTTGTTCCTGCAATTCCGACTCTGATCTTACTCATCTCTCTTAGTCATCAATGTTGTAAATGGATTATTTAAGAGGCCTTACTCCACCGACTAAATTCAAAAAATATCCGGTTCGGCTGTCTCGCCAGGGGCTCCCTGAAGAAATCTGAAATCACATCCTTCATCTGCCTGAGTAACCTGCTCCACGTACAGCGCTGCATAACCTCTGCGATGTTTCAAAGCCGGAGCCTGCCATTCCTGTCGACGTCTATCTAGCTCTTCATGTTCTACCAGTAAGTCAAGGCGTCTCTCGAACACATCCAGCTCAATTAAATCACCGTCACGCACTAAGCCGAGTGGTCCACCCAGCGCTGCTTCCGGAGCTACATGTAAAACGCAGGCACCATAGCTGGTTCCACTCATTCGTGCATCTGAAATTCTCAAAATATCTCTGATTCCTTGTTGCAATAATTTTTTGGGTACTGGGAGCTGCCCCCACTCTGGCATCCCTGGAGCACCTACTGGTCCAGCATTTTGAAGAACAAGTACAGAATCAGCAGTCACTGACAAATCATCACGGTCCACCCGAGCCTTCAGATCTCTGATGTCTTTGAAAACGATGGCTGGCCCACGATGCTTCAGTAGTCTATCTTCAGCAGCTGAAGGCTTGATGACCGCTCCCTTTGGAGCAAGGGAACCACGCAGAACAGCTGTGCCGCCAGCAGGCTTTACTGGATTCTCTAGAGGACGAATGACATCATCATGATAAATTTCCGCGCCTTTTAGATTTTCTCCGAGGGTTCGGCCATTGATTGTCTTCGCGTTCAACTTCAGTCTATCTTTCAATTGCTGCATCAACGCCCGCAGGCCCCCTGCAAAATAGAAATCTTCCATCACGTATTGGCCTGATGGTTTCACATTGGCAAGCAACGGAATTCCCTGAGAAATCTTATCAAAACGCTCAAGATCAAGAGTTATTCCGGCTCTGCGAGCCATTGCCAAAAGATGGATGATTCCATTAGTGGAGCCTCCGATTGCCATCTGAACCATTATCGCATTGGCAAAGGAATCATCACTTATGATATCTGTTGGTTTGAGATCCTCCCAAACCATGTCTACCGCACGACGCCCACTCCAAGAGGCCATGCGATTGTGATTCGAATCAACCGCAGGAATTGAAGACGCTCCTGGCATACTCAATCCGAGCGCTTCTGCCAATGACATCATCGTGGCAGCTGTCCCCATGGTCATGCAGGTTCCTGGTGAGCGGGCTATACCATCTTCAATTTCTTCCCAACTCTCAGAATCTAATTCCCCTGCGCGACGCTGATCCCAATACTTCCAAACATCAGTCCCGCTACCTAGTGTCTCTCCTCGCCAATTTCCACGAAGCATGGCCCCTCCAGGGACATACACAAATGGCAAATTCATACTGAGAGCACCCATCAGCACACCAGGAGTGGTTTTGTCACACCCACCCAACAACACGGCTCCATCGACTGGATAGCCTCGTAAAACTTCTTCCACTTCCATCGCAAGCAGATTTCGATACATCATCGCAGTTGGTTTGAGCAATTGCTCACCCAATGAGAGCACTGGCAGTTCAACTGCAAAGCCGCCTGCCTGGTAAATCCCTCTTTTGATGTCCTGAACCCGCTGCGGGAAGTGAGTGTGGCAGGTGTTCATCTCATTCCAGGGATTGATGATCGCAATCACTGGTTTGCCAAGAAACTCGTCTCGGTGGAATCCCATCTGCTTTGTACGTGAACGATGTCCGAAGCTTCGAAGATCATCGGGTGCATACCAACGTGCACTTCTCAATTCATCTGGGTTTCGTCGAGAGGAAGTTGTCATCAAAAAAAACCAATTAGGGGGTTTTGCAAAAATATTTGATTTGAATCTTATGTGAATTTAGTTCGCCAAATATATTTGACTTGTTCTACAATGGCAAATAAATTCAAAAAAATAATTTTGAGAAAAAATTTTCCAAAATGTTATCCTCAATGGGTTAAAGGTAGCTAGTCACACGCTTTCTTTTCCACCCGGAAAGTTGCGTTGCTGGTCTACCTTGAGCTCCGCTCTTCCTCCGAAAAGAACCTCGAGAAGATGTCCAATTTGAATCGACCAATGGATGCCAATCGTCCCTTTGATCTTGTTTGCATGGGGCGTGTGGCCGTTGACCTCTATGCTGAACAAATTCATAGCCCTCTCGAAAATGCGCAGAGCTTCCGTAAGTACCTAGGTGGTTGTGCGGGCAACATTGCTGTGGGCACCTCGCGTCTGGGATTAAAATCCGCGATGTTTTCCTGTACTGGCACGGACGCGATGGGGGAATTTCTGCGCCAGCAACTTCACCACGAAGGCGTAGACACTACCCTATTGCGTGACACATCTCAGCATCTGACAGCTCTCGTTCTGTTGGGAGTCAGCCCACCAGATCGCTTCCCGCTCATCTTCTACAGAGAAAACTGCGCAGACATGCAGATCCGACCTGAAGATGCTGATCCTGCCTTCCTGAAAAAATGCAAGGCACTACTATTCACAGGCACTGGGCTTTCCAGTCCGTCCATGAAAGAAGCAACTCTAGCTGCCATCAAGACTGCTAAGGAGCAAGGCTGTGCTGTTGTTCTCGACATCGACTATCGACCTGTTCTATGGGGATTGACAGCAGCTGGTGACGGCGAATCACGTTTTGTTGCATCAGAAGCTGTCACGAGAGAATTGCAGCCGTTGATTAAGGACTTAGATCTGATCATCGGGACTGAAGAAGAAGTAATGATCGCTGGCGGCTCTGAGACCCTGGAAGAAGCCCTTCAAGTAATCCGTGAATCTTCACGGGCTACCGTAGTGCTGAAGCGAGGAGAAAAGGGCTGTGAAGTCTTTGAACCTAGTAGTCAGCAAAGTCGAACAGCCAGACCATTTCCCATCAAGGTGCTGAATGTTCTGGGAGCAGGAGATGCCTTTGCCTCTGGATTTTTACGCGGATGGTTACGAGGAGAATCCTTGGAAACCTGCGCACTTTGGGGCAACGCCAACGGGGCACTGACTGTCACCCGCCATGGTTGTGCTCCTTCGATGGCTTCTTTTGAAGAACTACAGTACTTGATAGAAAATTTTGATGCAGATCCAAATATTCTAACCAACCCACACCTGTTACGTCTTCATCAGCGAACAATCCTCGGAAAACCGAGAAATTTTCCATTACAAGTGCTGGCTTTTGATCATCGCACCCAATTTGAAGAATCCTGTAAACAGCACAATCAGCCAATCAGCAAAATTGCTGAATTCAAAAGATTGGTGTTCGAGGGATTCAAAAAAGTGGCTGCGGAGAAAACATCACTACCTCTCGCGCTGCTGGTTGATCCACAATATGGAGCAGATATTTTACAGGATTCAGCCTACGCGTCGTATGCAGTCGGAGCTCCAATTGAGCAAGCAGGCTCTTTTCCCGTAGAGTGGCTATGTGGGGAAGAACTGCACGAGCACCTGCTTGGGCGCCCATCTGAATGGTTCGTCAAGGTCCTTTGGCACTTCCATCCTGCTCTTGATGCCAATGAAAAACAGCGACAACTCATCCAATTGAAAAGACTGGAAACGATCTGTCAATTGCTGGATCGACGCCTGATGCTAGAGCTGATACTTCCTACAAATCTCTCCCAGGATGGAGCAGCGCTCGCAGCCGCGGTTGAAGAGGTTTATGAAGCTCAGATCACACCTTTTTGGTGGAAGGTGATGGCCCTTGATGATGAATCAGAGTGGCAGAAAGTCACGAATGCCCTTGATCGGCATGACACCGAGGCTGGCGTGATTGTTCTTGGGAAAAACGCTCCGCTGGAAACTTTCCCAAGCTGGTTCAAGACCTTGCTATCCACTCCCCACACCTGTGGATTTGCCATAGGGCGTTCCATCTTCTGGGGACCTTGGGAAAGCTACATCAATGGCTCCTTGACCTCTGAGGAGATCCCTTCCATTATCGAAAAGAATTACAAAACTGTTCTCAGGATGTGGGAAGAAGCTGCGCCTGCGTCATTATGAGAATTTAAGTAAATGAATTGGTACACCCAAACCACCGCAATGCATTAGAGGAATATGTCAACTCTACTCAGTCGCCATCAGGAACCTGATAACACCGGACTAGTTCAAAGCATCACGCCAGAACGTGCCCAATGGAAACACGTTGGCTTTGATGTCTATCATCTGCAAACCGGCCAATCATTAAAGCAAGACACAGGAAACCAGGAGGTCTGCTTGGTACTTGTTACAGGACGGGCTGATATCAAAACTAAACAGGAAGCTTGGAAAGACCTAGGAGACAGGATGAGTGTTTTTGAGGACAAGGCCCCTCACGCTGTCTATGTACCTCACTCCGATACTTTCAAAGTAAAGGCAACCACAAATCTAGAACTCGCAGTGTGTCGTGCTCCAGGATTTGGTGACCATGCAGCACGCTTGATTCCCCCAGAATCCATGGGCCGTGAGACACGTGGACAAGGCACTAACACAAGGCACGTCTGCAACATCCTACCTCAGACGGAACCTGCGGATAGCCTCTTGGTTGTTGAGGTGATAACCCCCAACGGCTCCTGGTCAAGCTACCCGCCACACAAACATGACACTGATAACATGCCCAGTGAATCTCAACTGGAAGAAATCTACTACCATCGACTACAACCATCTCAGGGCTTCGCCTTCCAGAGAGTCTACACAGATGATCGATCATTGGATGAAACAATGGTCGTTCATGATGGAGATGTCGTGATGGTGCCTCGTGGCTATCACCCAGCCGGAGCACCACACGGTTACGACCTTTATTACCTGAACGTGATGGCTGGCCCAAGCCGTGTCTGGAAATTTAAAAATGATCCTGCTCACGAATGGATTGTTCAACAATGAGTATCCTTCGCCAATTGAATTGAGAGAAGAAAGAAAATGTCTGCAACACTGATCCAAAACTTCATCGCTGGAAAACTTAGTCATCCAGCAAACGCTGCCAGACTTTCTGTGACCAATCCTGCTACGGGAGAAGTTACAGGAGAAGTTGCACTCTCCAGTGCTGCTGAAGTTGACCAGGCCGTCCAAGCTGCGAAAACAGCTGCGGTTAAATGGGGGACGACTCCTCCTCTGAGACGCGCCCGATTGATGTTCCGCTTTTTGGAACTGCTCCAGCAAAATCATGACAAGCTGGCTGAAGCGATCACGAAAGAACATGGGAAAACCTTCGAAGATGCAAAAGGGGAAGTTCAGAGGGGAATTGAGGTAGTTGAATTCGCCTGTGGTATTCCACATCTACTGAAGGGCTCATTCAGTGAACAGGTCGCCAATGCGGTCGATGCATACTCTTTTCGACAACCACTTGGAGTTGTTGCCGGTATTACTCCCTTCAACTTTCCGGTCATGGTGCCGATGTGGATGTATCCGATGGCAATTGCCTGCGGGAATTCCTTCGTTTTGAAACCATCGGAGAAAGATCCAAGTGCTTCCTTGTTGATGGCCGAATTACTTCAGCAAGCAGGCTTGCCTGATGGTGTCTTCAATGTAGTGCAGGGTAGCCGTGAAGCAGTAGAAGCCTTGTTGGATCATCCAGATATCGCTGCGATCAGCTTTGTCGGTTCAACCCCAATTGCTCGGGCAATTTATCAGCGCGGAACAGCTCACGACAAAAGAGTCCAGGCTCTTGGGGGTGCCAAGAATCATATGATCATCATGCCGGATGCAGATCTGGATCAGGCGGCCAGTGCTCTAATGGGAGCCGGTTATGGAAGTGCGGGTGAGCGCTGCATGGCGATCTCTGTTGCCGTACCCGTTGGGGAAGAAACAGCGAACGCTCTGATGGAGCGATTGATTCCCCAAGTCAAGGCTCTCAAAATTGGCAACGGCATGGAACCAGGCCAGGATATGGGCCCTCTGGTTACCCGTGAGCATCGTGATAAGGTTTCAGCCTACGTGGATAGTGGTGTGGAGCAGGGAGCAAAACTGCTAGTGGACGGTCGCGGCTACAAGGTGGCAGGCCATGAAAATGGATTTTTCATCGGAGGTTGCCTGTTTGATCAAGTCACCCCCGAGATGGAGATTTACAAGAACGAGATCTTCGGTCCTGTTCTCTCAACGGTGCGTGTCCCAACTTACGAAGCTGCAGTAAAGTTGGTTCACAACAATCCCTATGGAAATGGAATCGCAATCTTCACACGCGATGGTGATACAGCACGCGATTTTGTCAGCAAGATCGAGGTCGGTATGGTGGGTGTGAACGTCCCAATTCCGGTACCAGTTGCCTTCCACAGCTTCGGTGGATGGAAACAATCCTTGTTCGGTGATCACGATATTTATGGACCAGAATCGATCAATTTCTACACCCGCCTCAAAGCTGTCACTTCTCGATGGCCAACAGGAATCAAGGAAGGTGCGAAATTCAACTTTCCTACGCTCTGAATTGAAAACTGGTTGAGTCAAGAAGTTTCCTAGAAAAGAATCTTGGCTCAGAGAAACTAAAAATTAATTCTCTAATTTGAAAAATAGAAATTAATTTCTAAAAATCTTGCTCTCTATCAATTCAGATAATATTTTAGTGTCGAACATGCTTCATTTATGTTCGGCCCAGTCTAACTTTCATCAACTAAACATTGAGGCCCAATGCGTCCAAATCCACTAATGAAAATGCTCAAGGAAGACCGAGCTATCGTGAATGGGTGGCTAGCGATTCCAAATTCTTTCTCTACAGAGGTGATGGCGCACCAAGGATGGGATTCACTGACAGTCGATATGCAACATGGTGTCTCCGACTATCAGAATGCAGTAACGATGTTCCAGGCGATCTGCACGACGAGCACAGCGCCATTGACCAGGGTCCCTTGGTTGGAAGAGGGGATCATCATGCGCATGTTAGATGCGGGAACCTACGGAGTGATTTGTCCAATGATCAACAAGGCGTCTGATGCAGAACGCTTTGCGCAGGCCTGTTACTATCCACCCCTTGGACAACGCAGCTTTGGGCCCATCAGGGCTCTCTTCAGTTTGGGAGCAGACTACCCGTCTCACGCCAATGATGAGATTCTTCCGATCGCTATGATTGAAACCAAGGAAGCACTGGATAACCTTGATGATATCCTCAAGGTAGAAGGGATTCGCATGGTCTACATTGGTCCCTCAGATCTTGGAAACTCCCTTGGAAGAGTCCCAACTTTTGACCAGGAAGATCCGGTCGTTGTAGAAGCGATTGATATGATTCTTCGAAAAGCCACCGAGCATGGCGTAGCAGCCGGTATTCACAACGGAACACCGGAGTATGCTCTACGAATGATTGAAAAGGGGTTCCGCTTCGTGACGATTGGTTCTGATTCAAGGCTCATGGCTCTAGCTGCTAAGGGGGTTCTCACAAAGATGCGAGAGGATATGCCAAAAGCTCCTAGCTCTAGTTCTTACTGATTATGACGACCCCCCGTGGACACGTACTGCTGCTTGGTAAAATTCATGAAGACGCAATGCAGTTACTGCGATCCCATCACGAGTTAACCCACGAGGTCTTGGAGAAACCTGCTGAGGATGAAATCTTCAGCAGGTTAGTACAAGCGGATGCCTTGATCGTACGGACCGCTCAGTTGTCTGCAGAATTAATGGATAACGCGCATCAACTGAAAATTGTGGCCCGTCATGGAGTGGGATATGACAATGTGCCTGTTGAGGTGCTTTCCAGAAAGAAAATCCCATTGGCAACCACTGGAAATGCAAATGCCATTACGGTTGCCGAACATGCGCTGTACTTGATACTCACTCTGGCAAAACGTGGGAGTGCCTTCGATCGGGCAATGAGAGAAGGTGATTGGGAATCGCGTAATCGCCTTCAGGGCTCAGAGATATCTGGAAAGAATCTCTTGCTTGTGGGCTTTGGTCGGATCGGCAGAGAAGTGGCCAAACGTGCCTTAGCATTCGGAATGCGAGTTCACGTTTTTGATCCGTATGTGAATTCAGAGCAAGTTAGCGAGTCAGGAGCAACCCCGATCAGCAATCTTGAGGATTTTCTACCTGATACAGATTTCCTAAGCCTTCATCTCCCATTCACTGCCCAAAATCGACATATTATCGGAGCGGCTGAGATCAAGGCTCTTCCAACTACAGCTTACGTTATCAATACTGCACGTGGTGGGTTAATTGATGAAGAAGAACTTCTCAAAGCTCTCGACGCTGGAGAATTAGCTGGGGCAGGATTAGATTGCTTTGAGCAAGAACCTCCCCCACGTAACATGGAGTTATTTAGTTCTGACAAGGTCGTATTTAGTCCCCACAACGCCAGCTTAACAGCAGAATGTACCCGTCGGCTTGGATTGGTCTGTGTTGAAAATGTGGTAGATGGCCTGACAGGGCGATTGCAGAGGGATCGTGTGGTTAATTGGGAGGCAGTTTACTCTTGAGATACCTGAAGGGGCTCAATTCTGCTCAAAATGATATGGCTTCGAGGGGGAGATTCTTTGCAAAACCTTGGGATCATTTGATCCCAGAAGGTCCTGTGGATTGAGTTCCTCCTGCGAACCTTCAATCTGGAATCGGCTGGCCATGCTGATAATGAGGCTTTGTGCGAGGCACATCGTAGCAGCTAATGAGTAACTGAATTTGTGGCCTGCACCCGGTACGACAAGCGAGCAAGTAGCGTGTTTGTGCAGCGGGCTCAGTTGACTATCCGTAAAAGCTAGAATGGGGATTTTCTTGCGGGCTGTTCCTTCCACGATGTCTACAACTTCCCGCGCGTAGTAGCGGAAGGAAACTGCAACTAGCAGGGATTTCTCATTCATCAACTCTGCTTCCTCTGTGGCTAGTCCGCCAGAACTATCGAGGAGCCGAACATTTTGTCGGAGATACAGTAACAAGTAACGAATGTAGTAGGCTACGGAGAGCGAACGCAATTGCCCCAAAACATAGATTGTGTCTGCTTCCTCTAATAACGAAACAGCCTTTTCCAGTACTTCAGGAGATATACTGTGCTTGAGGTCATTCAGAGCTGCAATGTCATTACTTACTAAGGATTGCAAGAATGAGGCGGTCGAATTGCTCGACTCCGCTGAGACCTCGTTACTGAATGATTCCAGGCGTTCTTTTGAACTGGCTGTGGAAATCAGGTGAGATTGAAAAACACGCTTCATTTCGCTGAAGCCATTGTAGCCCATGTGCTTTGCGAAACGTACCAAGGAGGAAGGTTGAACCCCAGCCTGGTCTGCAATCACTTTGACGGATTCAACAGCCATCGCATTTGGGTTCTGAACCATAAAACGTGTAATACGCTGAAAACTTTTCTTCATCTTCGGAAACTGCTCGGTTACCTGAGTGATCAACCGTTCATAGGTATCAGGTAGCGGGAGGTTTGTCATCAGCATCCTTTGAAGATTGTTTTCATGTTGCTTTCAAATTTCTAAGCGAAGCAAATGAAATTGAAGAAAATTGAATTTTTGTTCAACAATTTATTAAAATAGACTTTTTGAGTCAATTAGCAAGAGGAGTCCTAATGAAAACGATTCGACTAACGATGGCCCAAGCACTGGTCCGCTATCTTGTCAACCAGCACACCATGATTGATGGCAAGAAGGAGCCCTTGTTTCCAGGGGTTTTTGCAATTTTTGGCCATGGCAATGTTACCTGTCTGGGTGAGGCTCTGGAATCAGTTCGTGATGTCATGCCCACGTGGCGGGGTCAGAATGAACAATCAATGGGTTTGGCTGCGGTTGCGTTTGCCAAGGCAAGCCGCCGACGTCAGATCATGGTTGCAACCTCATCAATTGGCCCTGGCTGTACAAATTTTCTGACAGCTGCCGGTACGGCCCACTCGAATCGGTTACCTGTTCTGTTCCTCTCCGGAGATACCTTCTCTAATCGGCTACCTGATCCAGTCTTGCAGCAAGTTGAACATTTCCAAGATCCAACATTGACTGTCGCGGATGCCTTCAAGTCTTGTACAAGATTCTGGGATCGAATTACTCATCCAGCACAGTTGATGGTCTCCCTCCCACAAGCAGTGGCGACAATGATGGATCCGGCTACTTCTGGCCCAGCCTTCATTGCCCTACCCCAGGATATCCAAGCAGTTGCTTACGATTATCCCGAGGTGTTCTTTGAGGAGAAGATTCACCGAAGCCCACGACCTCGGCCCGATCAGGATAGCATTGCGGAGGCAGCAGCAATTTTGAAGTCAGCCCAAAAACCGATGATTGTTGCTGGCGGAGGGGTATTTTACTCAGGTGCAGTCGCTACTCTGACCAGTTTTGCAGAAAAACACGGTATCCCAGTAACAGAGACAATCGCTGGTCGATCACAGATGCTGCATGACCATAAACTGAATGCTGGACCACTCGGTGTGATCGGTTCAAGCTCTGCAAATGCACTTGCTGCAGAGGCCGATGTCGTTCTTGCTGTGGGAACCCGTCTGCAAGATTTCACAACGGGTTCCTGGTCTGTCTTTGGTAATGAGTCAATGCAGTTGATTGCGATCAACGCAGCCAGCTTCGACGCTCACAAGCACCGGGCGCTCTCCGTAGTTGGCGATGCCAAGGTTGGCTTGGAAGATTTAAGCAGTGCGCTGGGTAATTGGGCAGGCAGTCCAGCTTGGATCGAAACGGCACAGGGGCATTATGCAGAGTGGAACCGGACAGTAGATCAGCATTCTGGACCATCAGATGCTGTTCCTCCAAGCTACGGGCAAGTCGTTGGTGCCATCAACAGAAGCTGTGATAGCACTGACTTGGCACTGACTGCTGCAGGTGGATTACCAGGCGAGCTTTGCAAAAACTGGAAGACACGCTCAATTGGTACTTTTGACTGTGAGTTTGGCTTTTCTTGTATGGGATATGAAATCGCAGGTGGTTGGGGGGCCAAAATGGCAGACCCATCCCGAGACGTCATCGTCTTCGTTGGCGATGGATCTTACTTGATGTTGAACAGTGACATTTACAGCACTGTGCTGACAGGACACAAGATGATCGTCATCGTCTGTGACAACGGGGGCTTCTCTGTGATCAATCGCTTACAAAATTTCAAGGGAAGCGCTTCTTTCAACAATCTCTTAAAGGACTGTAAAGTAGAGAACCTTCAAAGGGTTGATTTCGTACAGCACGCCACCAGCATGGGAGCCCTTGGTGAGCAAGTGGAAAGCATTGCAGAGCTAGAGGCTGCATTTAAACGTGCGAAAGCAGCGGATCGCACTTATGTCATCTGCATCAAAACCCAGCCATCACAATGGACGCCAGGAGATGCTTGGTGGGATGTCGGAGTCCCAGAAGTGAGTGATCGTGAAGAGGTTCGTCAAGCAAGGTCAGACCATTCCGAGGGCCAGAAACGTCAACGCTTGGGCGTGTAAAATAGAAAGGAAGAATTTTAATGAAGACACTAGGAATCGGACTGATCGGTTCCGGATTTATGGGGCGTTGCCATGTCAACGCCTACAATTCGATAGCCAGCATCTTTAAAGTCTCTCAAAAACCAGTCCTGAAGATGCTCGCTGATGCGTCCCCTGAACTAGCCAGTCAACAAGCAAAGGCTCTACAATTTGAACAGAGCACTGCCGATTGGCAGGAGTTGGTGCAACATCCTGAAGTTGATGTCGTTGATATCACGGCTCCAAACCATTTGCACCATCCAATTGCAATCGCTGCGATGAACTTGGGTAAGTCCGTTTACTGTGAGAAGCCACTGGCTTGCACACTTGCTGAAGCCCAAGAGATGGCTAATTTGGCCAGGTCAAAGCAGATCCCGACACTTGTCGGGTATAACTATCTGCAGAACCCTCTCATAAGAACCGCCCGAGAGATTGTTCAGAGTGGCGAAATCGGGGAACCGATTGCTTTCAGAGGTGTACATGCAGAAGACTACATGGCTAATCCCCTATCACCATACACCACTCGACTGGATGCTTCTCAGGGAGGAGGGGTACTGTATGACTTGGGAAGTCATATCATCTCCCTAGCTCGCTACGTTGCAGGACCAATTCAAGAAGTTTTGGGGAATCTGACGACTGTCGTTCCCGAAAGACCTAGTGGAGATACGACCCGCCTGGTTCATGTTGATGACCAAACCCACTGCCTGGTGAGATTTGAGAACGGCTGTGTTGGTACACTAGAGGCTAGTTGGATGGCCTGGGGGCGGAAGATGCACCTTGCTTTTGAGCTGACTTGTACGAAAGGGACGCTTGTCTTCAATCAGGAACAGTTCAATGAGTTGAGACTGTATGATGCCAACCAGAAAGCGGGTCGGGATGGTTTTAAAACATTACTTTCCGGACCAGACCACCCTCACTATAGTGCTTTCTGCCCTGCACCTGGGCATCAACTTGGCTTCAATGAACTCAAGGTGATTGAGCTGCTACAACTGCTACGAGCACTGGAAGGTGGGGATGCCTGCTGGCCTGATTTCACCGAAGCTTTTGAAATTCAAAAAGTGTTGGAAGCGGTCAAGCTTTCATCAGAAGAGGCAAGGTGGTGTTCCCCACAGTCAATGATTACAAATTGATTGTCTGATTTCAGAAAACATTCAACTTCAGGAAAACATATGAGCGTTCAACTGGCTGTCGCCCCAATTGCTTGGTCCAACAGTGATCTGCCCCAATTAGGGGGAGACACTCCATTGGAAACATGTTTGCGGGAGAGTCGTGAGGCAGGGTTTACCGGAACAGAAAGTGGCGCTAAGTATCCGATGGATCCTGAAAAACTTGGACCACTGCTCAAACAATTCGATCTCAAGCTTGCGTCGGGTTGGTTCTCTGGAACCCTACGCGAGTGCAGTGTGGATGAAGAATGGGAAAATCTTCAGGAAATGCTCTACACCTTCAAATCCTTGCAAGCTCCTGTTTTGGTTTATGCAGAAACCAGTGGCAGTGTTCAAACAAAGCAGCAAATTCCAGTCTCCCAACGTCCTGTCATGCCTGACGAAGAATACCCAGAATATGGGCGAAAATTGACAGAAATCGCCGATCGTATGGCAGCGTATGGAGTGCCAATGGTCTATCACCATCACATGGGGACAGTTATTGAGACAGAGCGAGAAGTCGACCTTTTGATGGCCAACACGGGGCCCAATGTGAATTTATTGATAGACACAGGACACCTTACTTTCGCAGGTGGCAATGTGGAGGCAACCACTCGTCGTCATGGACATCGGGTGAAACATGTGCACTGCAAAGACATCCGGGCAGATGTCTACAAAAGAGTCCAGGCCGAGGACATGAGCTTCCTAGACGCCGTGCTGGAGGGAGTCTTCACCGTCCCAGGAGATGGCTCGATAGACTTTCACAACTTTGCGAAGGTACTTTCCGACATCAACTACAGTGGTTGGATCGTAGTTGAAGCAGAGCAAGATCCAGAAAAAGCCAATCCCCTGATTTACTCAAGGATGGGTCATCAGCACTTGACCGATGCACTTCAAAAAGCAGCCATCGAAATTCAGGCCTGAGTTAGCATATTTTCTGACAGCCCTGCACTATAGGGTCTTTTCATCATTTTATCCTCACCACCGTCTCCCAAGAGCCTGACATTTTGCTGGGCTGTTGGGGGTTCTTTTTTCAAGAATTCCATACATTCTTCTTAGGGTGTTTCCTCACTAAAAGGAGTACTTATGCGCAAAATGTTCATAAATGGAGCTTGGTCTGAGTCTCCTAAAAGCTCACCCGTGATTCGCTCTTTCAATGGAGAAACAGTGGATCACATTCCAGATGCCACAGATGAGCAAGTAGAACAGACCCTCGAAGCAGCCCACAAGGCGTCAAAAATATTGGCAAAAATACCAGCCCATGAACGAGCCAGAATCCTTAACAAGGCTGCGGCCTTGATTGATGAGCATGTGGATGAGTTGGCCAACTTGGTCTCGCTTGAAGTTGGGAAGCCCATCTCAGAAGCCCGAGGTGAAGCAGGACGTGTGGGTGAATTGTTGAGACTCTCTGTGTTTGAAGGCACTCAAGTGCGTGGGGAGAGTCTTCCTCTAGATGCTCAAGTCGGTGCTGGCAAAGACAAATTGGGTTTCACTATGAGAGTACCCTGTGGAGTCGTGTTGGCCATCACCCCCTTCAATTACCCATTACTCCTCGTAATGCACAAAATCGGACCTGCCCTAAGTGCAGGTAATGCCGTGATCTTAAAACCAGCTAAGCAGACCTCACTCTCAGCTTTACGGATGACCGAACTCTTGTACGAAGCAGGCCTTCCAGAAAATGCTTTGCAAACCATCACGGGTTCTGGTTCACGATTGGGAAAGTTGCTCTGTGCTGACAAGCGAGTGCGTAAAATCAGCTTCACAGGAAGTACTGATGTTGGGGAGCAGATTACCCAAATTGCAGGGGTCAAGAAGCTTTCCCTAGAGCTTGGTTCAAGCTGTCCCATGATAGTGATGCCTGACGCTGACCTAGACCAAGTAGCGGCTGCGACAGCAACAGGAGGCTTTGTCAATGCTGGACAGGTTTGTATTTCACTTCAGAGAGTCGTTGTCCATCAGAAGGTTTATGCTGATTATTTAGACGCAGTCAAAAGTGCAGTGGAGGGAATTTCTGTAGGTGACCCGATGGAAGAATCTACAAAGCTCAGTGCGATGATCAACGAAGCAGAAGCAGCACGTGTGTCCGATTGGCTCCAGGAAGCAGTTCAAAGTGGAGCTCGGCTAATTACAGGGGGCGATCGTGAAAAAGCCATTGTTCAACCGACTGTCATTGCTGATGTCAAACCCTGCATGAGACTCGCCACACAAGAACTGTTTGGCCCCGCAATTGGTGTTGCACCTGTGGAGAGCTTCGACGAGGCAATGGAAATTGCCAATGGTGTGAATTATGGACTTGGAGCCAGTATTTTCACAAAAGATGTCAACACCGCCTTACGCTTCGCTCAGCAGATTGAGAGTGGGAATGCCATGATTAACTGGTCCCCACTTTGGAGAGCTGATCTGATGCCCTACGGAGGCTTCAAGGGTAGCGGCATTGGCAAAGAAGGTCCCCGCTACGCCGTAGAAGAGATGACTGAGTTGAAGACTGTGGCGTTCCACGGCTTGTGATCCATCCAGCAGGCTCGCAGGAGCCTGCTTTATTCCTGCCTCAAGAATCCTCACCAAACTTGATCGAGAAAAAACTTACATCCCTCATTAATTGGTTTTTGACAAATAAGCATTGAATATAAATCAAAGATATTCATGCTCTATTGATAAGTATTCCAGTCTGGGTCGATCTCCCATCAGTATTCATTCACTCCAAATTTCCAAAGCTATTCTTGAATCTTACAAAATTTAGAGAGAATCCAAACCACATGGGGATTCTCTTCATGGTGTTGGCAATGGCAGGCTTTGCTGTTGAGGACCTGGTGATCAAATTAGTTTCTGTCCGTTTACCGGTCAGCCAGATTCTGATCATGCTTGGATTGTTGAGCTTGATTTGGTTTGTGATGATCGCCAAGTGGAAGAAAATCCCTCTGCTGACTAGGGAAATGTTGAATAAGCCTTTTATCATTAGAACTCTGGCAGACCTGTTTGCAGCACTCTTTTATGTAATTGCTGTCGTCAATTCACCCCTCAGTTCAGCCTCGGCAATACTCCAGTTTTCTCCATTACTCGTGACCTTGGGGGCAGCTCTTTTTCTGCGTGAGAGAGTCAGCCTTGGCAGCTGGATCGCAATTGGCTTCGGCTTTGCGGGAATGATGCTGATCATCCGTCCTGGTACTGAAAGCTTCACCCCTACATCAATTTTCGCGGTTTTGTCGGTTGTCATGCTGGCTTTGCGAGAAATCACAACGCGCGTAATGTCAGTTTCTGTGCCCTCCCTAGCCGTCTCGAGTTGGGCTTTTGCTGCTTGTGCGCTGATCGGCTTCCTCACCATCCCTTTCTTCCCAGATCCAGTTATACCGACAAGTGAAGACCTATTGCTGATGCTCGCCTCCAGCGTGGTCAGTTGCATTGCCTATTACGCTTTGGTCCAGGCAACCCGAGATGGTGAAGTCTCCGTGATTGCTCCATTTCGCTATACTCGACTACTCTTTGCATTGATTCTCTCCTCTTGGGTTCTTGGAGAGCAACCCGATACGATCATGTATATTGGTTCAGTCTTGGTTGTTTTTTCAGGGCTCTATAACCTTGGTTTTGGGCGCATATTTTATGCTGCCCAGTCTGCATCTTCATAACCTCCTATCACGCCTTTCGAGCAAGAGCAATCCAGCCTCCAAAAATTATGAAACAAGCTCCAAGCGCCGTTGTCCATTCTGGAATTTCCTCAAACAACAACCAACCAGCGACCGCTGAAGCAGGGATCTGGATGTAGATCCAAGGAGCGATTCTCGAAGACTCCATTCTTCTGAAAGCAAAGAAAACTGTGGTCATTGCCAGAAGATCAATTCCCACCATTAAGCCCATCCACATAAAGTGTTGATAGTCTGGTAGTTCCCCTCCAGTAGCCCACAACAAAATCCCCGCAACGGTTGAACCCGATAACTCCTGATAAAACACCCAGCGTCCCTCCGGTTCTTCGGGATATCGACGAATCCAGGCGTTACCCACAGCATGACTCATTGCCGCCAGCAAGGGTGCTAACAAATACCAACTGAAGTTCTCCCAGCCTGGCTTCAGACAAATCATCACTCCCACAAAGCCCAAAGTAATGGCCAACCAGATTCTCGGTGTTACTGGCTCTCGCAGCCAGAAAACTGCTAAAATCACCAAGAAAAAAGGACTGGTGTTCAACAAAGTGCTGTAGAGAGACAGCGACACAAAATGAAGTGCATACACACCGCCTAGAAAGGGCAAACACATGATCACTCCCCTGATCAAGTGGATGCTGATGATCTTGGTTTTAAAACCACTCCACCCGCTGCGCCAGTAGATCCAAGTCCCCATTGCCAAGGTGTTCATTGCTAACCATGGAGCGATGAGACTAAATGGCTCCAAATCCAATCGCAGCAATTTGATCAAAGCGCCCAGTATCGCAAAGCAGATGAATCCACTGAGCCCAACCCAAAGAGGTGGAATTGTCATTGCCCGAAAGGGGATTGAAGAGATCACAAGTTCCTGTGGATCAAAGCTGAGATGTCAGCTTTTGGGGAAAATGGAGACTGATCATTTCTAAAAATGAAGGATTTGGCAAAAAATTATTGATCTAACGCAGAATAGTGACAAAATCGATACACAATGCAATCTATTGATTAGAATTTATGATAAGATATCAATAGTTTATATTCTTAGAAAATTTACTTAGTCATCACGACTCCTTCGATCAAAAACTTTGAGTGAAGGGATCCATTAGTAACCAACATGGATCAAGCAACAGTGTCCTCCCCTGATCAAGCTTCAGCGTCCAAAGAAACTCTGCAAGAGTTGATGGAGAAGGAAGCCAAGACCGAGCGCCAGCTGGCACGCCCGTGGCGTTGGCTCAGCGCCGGGCTCGGGGCAGTGATGGTGATTATCTATTTCTACGGTGCAGGCTATCAGGCTTTGGGGACTCAATATCACTTAGGAGTTTACGTCCTAATTACCTGTGTCTTGGTGTTTCTGCTCTACCCTGCCGGTGGCCGCTTTGCCCACGTGAGTATGTCCATTGGTGCCTCTCTGCTCCTCGCTATCCTCGCTTCTGGCCTGCTGATCTTTCCTGACTTTACAGCACTCTATCAGCAGTGGGGCTATTTCCTTGAGTCATGGGGCTATGATGGCGTTTTCTTTGCGCTGGAAAACGATCTTGGGGATCTTTGGTACACAGGATTGCTGACCGTTGTTTTTGCCGTTCCACTGATCTGGATTGATCAAATCCTGCTCCGTTATCGCGAACAATTGCCCAGTACGAGTGATCATATTCTAGGAGGTGGAATCGCTGTGACGGTTCTTTACTGGATCAGTCAGTTTGAGGCTTTGAACTACCGAGCAGGTGCAGAAAACGAAATTGACATGTTGACGAGTATCATTGGGCTGATGATCACTCTGGAAATTTGTCGAAGAGTTCTTGGCTGGTCGATCACCTTAATTGGGATCGCCATGATCTGCTTTGGCCTGTTTGGCCCCTACCTCCCTGATCTTCTGGCCCATCGTGGATTTCGCTTCGAGCGCTTAGCAACTTCCCTCTTTCTGACAACAAACGGTGTTTTTGGGGTAATGGCCAGTGTCTTGGCTACCTATGTGATTCTATTTATTTTTTTTGGTGCTTTCCTACAGAAATCAGGAGCTGGGCGTTTTTTCATAGATCTACCCTTGTCAATCGCAGGTCATAGCCCAGGTGGACCCGCCAAAGTAGCTGTCATCTCCTCCGCTTTATTTGGTTCTGTCTCAGGTTCTGCGATAGCCAACACTGTTTCAACAGGATCATTCACGATTCCTCTGATGAAACGCGTTGGGTTCAAACCTCATGTCGCTGGTGCAATCGAGCCTGCAGCGTCAATTGGTGGGATGTTTCTACCTCCAATCATGGGTGCGGGTGGTTTCTTGATGTCAGAACTGACTGGGATTCCTTACGCCAAGATCATGCTGCTATCCGTCGGACCGGCCTTACTCTACTTCCTCTCCGTCTTGGTGATGGTCCATTTTGAAGCCAAACGCCTCGGTCTGGGCGGTCTGGATCGAAGCGAAGAGATTCCTTCATGGCAACAAGTCTTGCGGGACGGCTGGTATTTCTCTTTGCCACTGGTCGTTATCACGGTACTGATGCTCTTTGGCCGATCACCCGGGAATGCTGCCTTTTGGGCCACCTTAACCTGCATTGTGATTAGTTGGTTCAAGCCAGAAACTAAGATGGGACCAAAAGAAATCTGGGAAGCCATCCAGACGGGAGCCCGCAATACCCTGGTGATTGGAGCGACCATTGGTGTGATCGGTGTGATTGTCGGTACGATTTCCTTGACAGGCATGGGGTTGAAATTTTCCGACCTGGTCATCTCCACGGCAGGTGACAGTCTGCTGATGGCTGTGATTCTGATTGCGCTCGCATCTTTGGTTTTGGGAATGGGGGTACCCGTCACCGCAGCCTACTTGATTGTCGCTGTCCTCGCTGTACCTGCACTAGGTGAGTATGGGGTATCCATCGTTGCAGCACACATGATTGTCTATTGGCTCTCTCAGGATTCGAACATCACTCCCCCGGTCTGCGTAGCCGCTTATGCTGGGGCTGCTATTGCTGGAGCTGATCCCTGGAAAACTGGTTGGACATCATTCAAGTTTGCCAAATTACTCTATGTAATGCCCCTAATGTTTGCTTATGTCCCTGGAATCCTGCTGGAAGGCTCTGGCCTCGAAATCTTTACCGCCTTCCTCTCAGCATTATTGGGAACCCTGCTCTTTGGTGCTTTTGCAATGGGCTACTTCCGCCGAGGTACTCTAATCTACGAATGGATCTTACTCGGCATCGGAACAATCCTGCTCTACTGGCCAACTTTTGAAACTGACTTGGTCGGGCTAGTCGTCGCAGTTTTTGTGTGGTGGCTGCAACAAGATGTAAATACTTCATCGAGGACTCCATCCACAGATCGTTTAGCGTAATTTTCAGCGAGGACTTAGGAAGTAACCTCGCTCTATGATGGTTTGTCTTGGCAAACCAGAGGCGCACTTCGTCAGTGCCCAACCCATCAACATCCCTCAAAGGAGGAACCATGTTCGTTTCCCGAACAAAACGAAGGCTGATGACCCTGCTGTCGGTAACACTGGGTTTCATGCTGTTGATTACAACCCCTGCGATCGCTCAAAAAAAGTTTCTAGCCTTTTCCGGTGGACCGGACGGTGGAACTTTTCAGTATTTTTCAAATGGGATCTCTGTCTATCTTTCCAAAGGAATGGATGGCTACGATGTCTCCAATATGGCCTCTGCGGGTTCGGTAGAGAACCTTCGCCGCTTGAACAGCCGAGATGCTGACTTTGGCATCACCTACTCAGGTGATTTGTACCTGGGACGTAATGGTCGTTTGACCAATGACACTAGGCAGTATCGCAATGTGCATGTTGTCTCCTATCTCTACGGAGCACCTGCGCACTTGATCGTATTGGATGGATCTGGGATCAACAGTGTTGCCGATTTAGTGGGAAAGAAAGTAGCTGTTGGAGCTGCTGGTTCTGGGGCAGCTGCTTCTGCGCAGCGTTACTTTGAAAGCATGGAGGTCTGGGATAAATTCGAGCCACAATATATCGGCTATACTCAAGGAGCTTCCGCATTGGGTGACCGTCAAATTGATGCCCTATGGGTTTTTGCAGGATACCCCAACGCTTCTGTAATTCAGGCGGCCTCAGCCAACAAGATCAATTTGTTGCAAGTCTACGCAGAGGCGGAGAAGACAGGGAAGCTTTTCAAAGATTATCCTTTCTATTCAAAGGTGGTGATCCCAGCTGGAACTTACCAAGGAGTGGATTACGATGTTGTGTCGATTCAAGACTCAGCCTTATGGACAGCCGGACGCCATGTTCCAGAAGAGATCGTCCAGAAAGCCGCGGAGATGATTTACGACCCCAACGGGCTCAAATACCTCGTCAGCGTGAAATCCACAGCAAAAGCTATGAGCATTGACTCTGGCCTGACTGGAATTGTGACTCCTGTCCATCAGGGTGCTCAAAAATTCTGGACAGCCAAAGGCAAGACTCTGTCAGCTGAGCAAAGTAGATAGAACGCCTTAAGATCTTTTAGGGTGGATCAACAGGGTGAGCAATCTCCTATGAATGCATCGCCCTATTACTAATTTCCAATGAACGAATCGGACTCTTCACAAAACGAGGGTGGACAAAAAGAAAAATTTAACGAAAATAATTGTGTGTTTTGAAAAAATTAGAAAATCCCTGATTGAGTTTGTCAGATAACTCAATCTAGAATTTTCTTAAATTCTCTAGGCCTATATATCTCAGGTTTCAATTAGCAAAATGATCCTGAAAGTTGTTGTGCCTCGATTCTTTTACAAGCTGATGGTCTGCTTGTGCAAAAGACTTCTTCCTCCCTCTCAAACTTTGAGATTGTCATCTGCTTTAAAGAAGTAGAATGATCTGAGTGTTTAACTTATTCCAAAGGGTCCCATGAAAATGAGTAAACTCATATGTCAAGCATTGCCACTATTCGCCACAATTCTTTTACTGTCGCTACCTCACCAAGCTTGGGCAGATAACAAAGATTACATTCTGAACACAGCTTCAACGGGGGGGACTTATCACCCTGTAGGGACAGCGATCGCCACACTGTCTAAGGTAAAGTTGCTCCCCAAAGAAAAATTTAGTCTAACTGCAGTCAACTCTGCTGGTTCTGGTGCAAACGTTCAGGCCATGGGAGCTGGGACTGCAGACTTTGCAATTCTGCAAGGCCTTTTTGGATCATATGCAGCCACAGGCACAGGACCAATTTCCGCGCCACAGAAAAACCTTCGCTCCGTCACAATGCTCTGGCAAAACGTTGAGCAGTTTGTTGTTGCAAACTCTGCTGTCAAATCAGGCACTGTCTCAGACTTAATGGCTTTGAAAGGTTCAAAAGCAGGAATGGGAGCAAAGAACTCAGGAACATTAGGTTCCAACAAAGTGCTTCTATCGGGGATGGGTATTGAAATCGAAAAGGACTTTTCTCTGATGTACGGTGGCTATGGTCCAACAGCAGATGCACTAGCAAACGGTCAAGTTGTGACAGCGGGTATACCGTCAGGCCCTCCAACAGGAGCAATCACAAAATTGATGGCTGGAAACAGTGGAAAGTTTACAATTCTGGATGTGACCGCAGAAGAGGCCAAAAAGATGGACGGTGGTCGACTATTGTGGACACCCTACACTATCAAAGCAGGAACATATCCAGGCCAAAACAAGGATATCAGCACGATTGCTCAACCAAATTTCTTAGCAGTTAATGAGAATGTTGATGAGAACCATGTTTATCTGTTGACGAAGACTATGTTTGCAAACCTGCCATTTTTACAGGCTATTCACCCAGCGACTAAGGCAATGGCGATTGAAAAAGCAATGGCTGGATTACCTGTGCCGCTGCACCCTGGAGCTGCCAAGTACTATAAAGAGATTGGCATGACCATTCCCTCCCACCTAGTCTCCAAATAATTCCGCTGTGAGGCCAGTATCACTGGCCTCATCCATCCTAGGCTTCACATGGTCTCCTCATCAAATAGTGATGTTGCAGGCAACGAACACCGTGATGAGTGGTTAACTCTCGACTCTGTCAACAAGACACTGACTCAGCGGCTGCTGATTATTGGAGCCGTTGGGTTCGCTATTTGGCACGTAGCTACAAATCTGCTGATCAACGAATCGGTACTCTGGCAAAACGCAATTCACTTCGCTGGCTTCGCCATTCTTGCCTCTGTAATCTATCCAGCACGTCTTTTTGGTCGGAAAAGTATCCTTTTTGACCTTGTCTATGGGCTTGTTGCTGCCTGGGCAGCTTGTTGGGTTATCGCCTCAGAATCCAGAATCTATGAGGATACTCTGGCAATCACAGGTCAAGCTTGGCAATTCAACATTATTGATTGGTTTGCTGGGTTTGTGTTGGTTGTAGCAGCTATTGATTTTTCAAGAAGAGTATCTGGTTGGGTGATTCCCGTACTCATAATCCTAGCGCTTTCCTACATCCTGATTTTGGGTGAATACTTACCAGGGGTGTTCCGAGCAGCCAGTCTCCCACTTGATGACGTGTTGTTCCGCACAGTTTATAATGATGAAGGCCTTTTCGGAATCCTCGCCAACATTTCTTCTTCTAACATAACTTTGTTCATGATCTTCGGCGGCTTTCTGGTGATTTCTGGGGCCAGCGATTTCGTGATTGAAGTATCAAAAGTGGTGGCGAGTAGGATCCGAGGTGGATCTGCTTTTGTAGCAGTTTTATCTTCAGCTTTGACTGGAACCATCAGCGGATCTGCTGTGGCCAATACAGCTTCTACTGGAGTAATCACTATTCCACTCATGAAATCCAGTGGTTTTCGGGGACGCTTCGCTGGAGGAGTTGAAGCAGCAGCATCCACTGGAGGGCAGCTGATGCCCCCAATCATGGGTGCTGGAGCCTTTGTCATGGCGAGCTACACAGCAATTCCATATTCGACAATTGTTTCTGTATCCATTGTCCCAGCTGTTATCTACTTTCTGTCAGTCGCCTCTGCCGTTCGTATTGAAGCAGTGAAATACCGCGTGGGAGAGGGGATAGATATGAGTGTCAGCCGAGCCAAAATCTTGGCAGGAGCACTCACGTTTATTATTCCATTGACCGTGATGATTTATTTTCTCATGGCAGGTGTAACTCCAAGCTTCGCAGCATCTGCTTCCATTGCGGTCTTAATCGGAGTGTCCTGGGTAGCTTGGCTGATTGGGAGATTGATGGGAATCGAGGAACTGCAAGCCAATGTCATGAATCTCAAACGGATCGTCGAAGCTTGTTTGGCTGGCATGCGTGGGGGTATTTTGACCGCCATTTTGTTGGTGGCGATTGGAGTGATCAACAATGCGATTGTCACAAGTGGTATTGGCAATGGATTTTCATTGATGATCGCTCAGTGGTCCCAAGGCTCCATCGTTTTAGCGATAGTCTTAATTGGATTGGCATCTCTGGTTTTAGGAATGGGCCTACCAGTAACCGCCTCGTATATCATTCTTGCGATTCTGTGTGCACCTGCCTTAGCAGGAATTTTGGCAGATACCATTATTACTGAAAAGTTGGTTAATGGCCTTGCTGATCCGATGCAGGCCGCACTTTTTATGCTCGTTGAGAGTCCTCATGTTGCGAAAGTGGCAACGGGAATGACAATGGAGGAGGCTTCCAGTTTGATGTCAGCTGTCCCTTTTGAAGTGGCCATGACAATGCGCCCGATGCTGGTGGAGGCTGAGGTACTGACAGGCTTTTTGCTCGTAGCACACCTAATCATTTTCTGGTTGAGCCAAGACAGTAACGTGACTCCACCAGTTTGTCTGGCCGCCTTTACTGCAGCTGGAATTGCAAAGTCCCCACCCATGGCAACAGGGTTCCAGGCTTGGAAAGCTGCCAAGGGGTTGTATGTCGTTCCCTTACTTTTCGCCTACACACCTCTCGTTAACGGTACTGCCTTAGAAATTTGCCAGATTGGTTTTTTTGCTTTGTTCGGGATCTATGCTACAAATGCGATGATTGCACGGTACGCGGAAGGACCGATGGCAATTTGGTATTGGCCCGTCTTAATCATTGGTGCTGGGCTATCGTTCTGGCCTCTCAATTTACTATTTAATATTTTAGGGGCGATTGCCGTGCTGGCTATTATTTTCCATAGCAACCGATGCAATAAGGTTCACTCTCAGCACTGATCAAAAAAGTGTACTCAATCTTCTATCCCAATATGCACAGCTTTTCCAGTTACCCAAAAGTAGAATTAAAACCACGTTCCCACTCACTCAATCCGAGATTACAGGAACTACATCTACCAATGGTTGCTCTTGAAAACTTTCTAGCATCTACCAAGGAAATCAGTGTTCAAGAGCTAGAATACGTTCCATATCAACGGCTTGTTCTGGCCCATCTTTTAGATGAAGAATGCGGTGGCTCACTCAAAAAAATCCTCGTGGAAACGTTACATGACCGAGCAACCGGAGCTTTGGAAATCAGTACTCCTCCCGACCTTAACAAAGACGATTTGATCAAAATTTCCACGGCAGTCAGTCACTTGGTTGGCTTACCAAATTTCGACTCCATGAGTGGAAAGTACTATGCCTGCTTTGATGTAAAGGACACCGACAACAGTGACTCTTACCTAAGGCAAGCCTATCGTCTTTTTACCCTGCACACGGATGGGACTTACGTGGACGAAACAACCGACTGGGTCTTGCTGCTTAAGCTCAAAGAAGAAAATGCGGTGGGAGGCGAAAGCAGACTGTTACACCTGGACGATTGGGAAGAAATGGAGATCTTTGCGGAGCATCCTTTGGGACACACTCCCATGGAATATAAATCTCCACCAAGCAAAAATGTTTCAGTCTCTGTAAAGCGTCAGACATTTTATCAGCGCAATGGTCGGCCCTGTCTCTGTTTCATCGACCAGTTCGCGTATCCACATACCATCGAGCAAGCCCTTTTTCTGAGGGACATGTCTCATTCAATGGAAAAATCTCCAAAAACACTCTCCATCCCATTGCCCACCGGACACATCCTATTGATCAACAATCACTTTTGGGCACATGGCAGAGAGCCCTTCAAAAAACATCCTAAACTGTATCGGGAATTGTTGCGCCAGCGCGGTGCTTTCAACGAACAGGTTTAAAAAAATTAAACAAAATTTGATTCAGGAAAAGATCATCTTCACAACACACCGAAGTACTCTGACTCTCCTACAAGCTTTCCCGATTCCTATTCCACCTGACTCCCACCAAGCATAGTTCACTTAGCAAAGCCATGGGTAAAAGAAGTCCGAATTATTAAAATTTAAAATATTAATTTTCTTATTGAAATTTTGTATTTAACCAAAATTTCGTAGTGTCAGTTGACTCTCTCCGCTTTACTAGGTAGAAGTTCTTTCGAATCATCAATTGAAAAGAATTAGAATTTTTTCTTTAACAAAAAGACCAAGGTTGCAACGGAGATTTCTAATGATAAAACTAACCCAAATCAAAAAAAGTATTTTGCTATTCATTCTTTCTAATTTAGCAACGATTACTGTGATTTACGCAGGCGACACTCCCTCAGTTGAAGGAACAAAAATTTATTTTGTGAATATTCAAGATGGTGATGTCGTCAACAGTCCTTTCAGTGTCCAATTCGGTTTGAGTTCTCAGATGGGAATTGCTCCAGCCCTCGTAGACTGGCCAGACACTGGACATCATCACCTAATCATTGATGCCCCAACCCCTGATCCGAATAAAGCGATCCCAAGTAAAAGTGAGAATCATATTCACCTCAGTGGTGGTCAAACAGAATGGACGGTTGATCTTCCAGCAGGCAAGCATACATTGCAACTGATCTTGGGAGATTATTCACACATCCCACACGACCCACCTGTACTTTCTGAAGTCATCACCATCACTGTGGAGTAAAGAGATGAAACTCTCTGTTGGCAGTAAATTACTCCTGCTGATCACGATTGGAGGAGGACTGGCACTAACGCTGATGGCTGTTGTTCTGATCGGAATGGAATTGAATAGAGCCGACCAACGCTTTCTGCAGCGTTATAAGGGTCTATCCGATTTAATGTCCACTGAGTTAGCACCAGCACTTCACTTATCTGATGAAAGAATTATTAGTAAGCGCATCAAAGCTTTTTTGAGCGTAGCGAAGGATGATCTCGTTCTACTTCGAGCGTATGATTTAGAGGGTACACAGATTTATGAGTACGGAAAATCAGAATCCTCAACTCAACTAAATCAATTCGTATTGAACCAACTACCCACCTTGCAAACCGGACAGATCGCAATTCAGCAGAGTGCGGCGAGTCTGGTTCTACTACAACCAGCACGACTAGCGAGTGATGAAATAGCAGGTTTCGTAGGATTGATCTGGAGCCGTCTGGAGTTGCAAAACCAGCGACAGGAATTGATAACCACCTCAGTGTGGTTGATTCTCGCAATGCTGACTGGAACTAGTCTGGCCTTACTTGGAGCAGTATATCTGTTTATCACTAGGCCCGTTGGCCAAATGGTTCTCTCGCTCGACAAAAACTCCCGTGAGATTGCTGATTCTAATCAAGAACTTTCCGAACGGACTTTACGTCAGAGTTCGTCACTAGAGGAAACAGCTGCCTCCATGGAACAGATGTCGAGCATCATGGAAAATAATGCAGAAGAGTCCAAGAAGGCCGCACAGTTGATGAGAGGAACACGTCAAACTGCTGATCAAGTACGAGACAACTTACTAGCCGCTGTTACGCAAGCAATTGCCTCCAACGAGCGTACACTCACCCAACTTCAAGAGACCAACGGGAGAGTTGTCGGAGCAATGACAGCAATTTCCAGTAATTCACAAAAAATTGAGGGAATTATAAACCTGATCAATGAAATCGCTTTCCAAACAAATTTATTGGCTTTAAATGCCTCTGTGGAAGCAGCAAGGGCAGGTGAACATGGAAAAGGATTTGCGGTGGTGGCTACTGAAGTAAGGAAGTTAGCTCATCGTTCAGCTCGGGCAGCTGCTGAAATAGGCAATCTGATTGAAACCAGTAAGCAGAGCATTCAACAGGGGAGAGAGTTTGTCAAAGATAGTGATGAATCTCTGAGCGAAATGCGTACTGAATCTCAAGAAACTTTAGAGGGTTTACACCAGCAAAGCAGTGAAAATCTACAAGCAATTCTCAAGGCTGTGATCGAATTCTCTGAGGTCATGGAGAGCATCGAGGTCGCTTCAGCAGAACACGCAAATGGTATCAACCAGGTCAACAAAGCCATCATGGACATGGATCAGCTGACCCAGGAAAATGCCACGATGGTTGAACAAAGCGCAGCAGCCAGTGAACAAATGGCTTCGCAGGCAGAGCGCCTTCGTCAACTCTTTGTGCCAGCTCAACGCCGTAACAGCCAGAAAAACTTCTCTACCAAAAAAGCAATTGAGGCAAACCAAAATCTAAAAGATTCCAAATCACTGCCAGAGCCCAAATACAAGAAATCACGCTTTACAAATCAATCAAACACTGAAGAGAATTTTTTTGAGTAGTCCCTAACCGTTCCCCTTCGAGAGTTCGAATCTTTGTCCGCTTAAGGACATGGTAAAAAGGAGAAAACATGATTGAATTGAATGTAAACGGCCAAACTTACCAATTGGATATAGATCCAAAAACTCCGCTTCTCTGGGTCCTCAGAGAGTATTTTAAACTTACTGGTACCAAGTATGGCTGCGGTATTCAAAATTGTGGTTCCTGTACAGTTCATGTCAACGGAAAAGCTGTCCGCTCCTGTGGCGAAACCTTAGAAGAAGTGGCTGGCAAGAACATCATTACAATCGAAGGTCTCTCCGAGGACAATCAACATCCTGTTCAGCGAGCTTGGGTTGAAATTGATGTACCCCAATGTGGCTATTGTCAACCAGGCTTTATCATGGCAACTGCAGCTTTCCTGAAGATGATGCCAGAGCCTGAAGACCAGATGATTGACCGCCTTATTACAAATATATGCCGCTGCGGAACCTACAACCAAGTACGGGCTGCCATTCACCGGGCTGCTGAAATTCAAAAGGGGGAAGCATGAAAATTGTTAAACTCAACCGTCGTGATTTTCTGAAAAGTACAGCTCTCGTCACAGGTGGTCTTTTGTTAGGCTTTGAACTTCCAATTCAAGCTAAAACCCACCACAAAGTAGCCCAGCTGGGACCATTTCTTCAAATGACTATTGAAGGAAAGATTCGCTTAGGGTTGCCTGTCGTGGAGATGGGTCAAGGAGTATACACATCACTGGCAATGTGCGTTCTAGAAGAGCTTGAACTAGAGATGAATTCAGTAGAACACATTCAAACGCTTCATCATCCAAGCTTCAAAAATCCAGTCTTTTCAAACATGACTAAAGGTGTTTTCTCCGCACAAGTTACCGGGGGTAGTGCTTCAATGAAAGGATGGAAGAATGAGTTCCAAAGAATAGGAGCAGTAGCCAGAGAAATACTGCTAATTGCAGCTTCTAATTATTGGGATTTATCTTCATCAAAATTAAGTATAGCTAATGGCTTCGTGTATCATCCAGTAGGTCATAATCGTATTGGCTTTGGAGAGTTGGCATCAATGGCCTCAAACATAACAATCCCTCAGAATCCAATAACTAAATCACCTAATAACTATAGGATTATAGGCAAATCGATCAAGCGCTGGGACACTGTTGAAAAAATCAATGGTGCCGCTGTTTATGGAGGTGACGTTGAGTTTCCAGATCTCTTATATGGAACTGTTGTTCATTCCCCTGTCATCGGTAGTACAATTACAGAAGTAGATGATACTAAAGCCAAAGATATTTCTGGATATCTGGCAGCGATTCCGGTTGGTGATCAGGTCATTGTTGTTGCCAATTCTACCTGGACTGCATTTGAGAGTTCAGAATTGTTGACAATCAAGACAGAAGGGGGATACCCATCACTAAATGATGAAATCATTTCAAAGCAATTACACAATGATGCTTATAAGGAAGGAGTTGAAGCAGGAAGTGTTGTGGGAAATGTCGAGGAGGCCTTCAGCGAAGCAACGCAAACGATCCATTATGAATACGCAGTACCGATGCAAGCTCATGCCTGCATGGAACCCTTAACAGCCACAGCCAGCGTTATTGGCGATAGCTGTGAATTTTGGGGACCTATTCAGGTCCAGGACGTCCCAGTTTTAGTGGCAATGCAGGCAGCAGGATGCAAACCGGAAAAAGTGAAAGTGCACTCCACCTACCTGGGTGGCGGATTTGGGCGGAAACTTGAAGCAGATTTTGTAGTACCACCAATAATTGCTTCTAAAGTAATGAATCGGCCTGTCAAAATTACCTGGACTCGCAAAGCTGACATGCAAGGAGGATTTTACAGGCCTCCAACCTTGGTAAAATTCAAAGTGGGGCTGAATGAAGAAAAATTACCTATTGGAATAAAAGCAAAGGTTGTCGCCCCATCTGCAACTCTAAAATTGACCGAGATCTTTGGATTCTTTCCTCCATGGATGCAAGATGATGGATATGATTTAGCGATGATGGAAGGTATGCTACAGCAACCAAGCATCAACCCGGATGGGTCATCTACCAATCAATATCGTATTCCTAACGTCCATGTAAGCTATGTTCCTTCTAAAATACCATTAAAATGGGCTTATTGGAGGGCAATCGGTGCCGGGCCAAATGTTTTTGCATTAGAGAGTATGGTTGATGAGATTGCGATTCAGGGCCAAAAAGATCCACTAGAATTTAGAAAAATTTTAATGAGTCATAATCCTAGGGCATTAAATGTACTTGAATCTGCCAAAACTCACTCTAAATGGAATAAACCCGACACAGGCAATTTTCAGGGTATTTCCTACGGTGATTATTGTAATTCAATACAAGCGCAAGTGGTCGAACTCTCTGTCAGTTCAAAGGGAAAAATCAAGATCCATAAAATTACCTGTGTAATCGACTGCGGACAGATTGTGAATCCTCATATCGTGCATCAACAAATTGAGGGAGCCATCATATTTGGTTTGACAGCAACATTGAAGGGAGAAATCAATGTAAAGAATGGTAAAATTGTTCAGAGTAACTTTGATGACTACCCAATGATACTGCTCAAAGACACTCCTAAAATTAGTATCCATCTTATTGAAAGCCAAGAAAAATCAGGGGGTGTCGGAGAGGCTGGGACACCCCTCATTGGACCCGCCGTTGCGAACGCTGTTTTCGCCGCAACAGGCAAACGTATAAGGAGGCTACCAATCCGAAAGCAAGACCTGACTTAGTTGCCCTTTTGAAACTGATTAAGGTTCGCATTGAAATGACTTCATCAATTGTCATAGTAGATGACTCCCGCAGCATTCGAGGGCATGTGCGTCGTGTTCTTGAATCTGCCCCGGAAGCATTTCAGGTGATCGAGCATGAAGATGGACTCGATGCCCTCCGTTGGCTAAGCACTTTATCGCCAAGCAACCTTCCTGATTTAATTCTACTTGATCGGAATATGCCTCAAATCACTGGAGATGAGTGCATCCGCATCCTCAAAGCTGATTCTCTTTGGAAAACCATCCCGGTTCTCTTTCTAACAGCTCAGGTTTCTGTTCAGAACCTTGTTCAAGGACTGGTTCATCTCGCTGCTGATGACTACTTACCCAAACCATTTGCCGCTGACGAACTGATCGCTCGGGTTCAAGTTTTACTTCGTATGAAGAAAGCTGAAGATCAATCAAGAGAGCTGAATCGCCAACTACAAGATGCCCTTGATGAACAGGTGATAGCTTATCAAGAACTGAAAACCACCAAGCTGAAGCTAGCTGAAACGGAAGCGGCAAATCGTTTAACAAGATTGTTCGAAAAATTTGTTCCCAAGGGTTTTCTGGAACGTATTGCTCCGGAGGGATTGGAATCTCTTCGCTTCGGCACTGCAGAGAGTGATGAAGCGACCATTCTTTTCAGTGACATCAGATCATTTACTGATCTGGCAGAACCATTGTCACCACAAGAATTGATGGACTTTTTGAATGACTATTTAAAGATGATGAACATGTCGATCATGGTCAATCACGGTTTTGTCGACAAGTTTATTGGAGATGCTGTGATGGCGATTTTTGACAGGACTGAGCAGTCATCAAACGATGCGAGGAATGCTTTGAATGCTGGAATGGGAATGCTTCAAGTATTGGGCACCATGAACCAGAAACGTAAAAGGCAGGGTCAGATCCCCATTTCAATTGGGATAGGTATCCACACTGGACCTGTGGTTTTTGGGACATTGGGCTTTGAGGAGAGGATGGATTCAACCGTACTTGGTGATGCTGTCAACCTCGCTTCACGACTTGAGAGTCTGACAAAATACTATGGTGCTTCCTTGCTTTTCTCTGATCAAACCTTTGAGGCTTTAGGAGATGAAAAGGAGAATTTATTGATTAGGGAAATTGATACTGTGATGGTCAAAGGCCGAAAGCAGCCAGTGACAATTTATGAGTTATTCAACAGTGACAGTCTAGACGTTCAATCCGCCAAAAAAATGGTAATGCAGAGTCTGGAAGAACCCTTGAGCTTGTATCGGCAGAAAAAATGGATGGAGGCTGAACAACTCTTCACTGATCTCGCACGAAATCAACCTCTTGATTCACTTCCAAATATCTATGTTGAACGATGCCAAAACTTGCTGGAAAACTCGCCTTCAGATGACTGGGCAGGCGTTCACGTGTTCAATCAAAAATGAACTTTGAAGCCCTACCTGTTGATGAGTTCTTGGAAGAAGCGAAAGAACTATTGCAGGAAATTGAAGATTCACTGCTGTTGCTGGAAGAGGATCCAGTTGATCAAAATGTCATCCAACGCCTGTTTAGGTCAGCTCATACCTTAAAAGGTGGAGCCGCCATGGTTGGCTTGAGTGACTTGGCGAATCATGCTCATGAATTTGAAGCAATTCTCTCCCATTTACGATCAGGCACTTTAACAAGTACACCAGAAATTGTTTCTGTACTGCTCAAAGGAAAAGATAATTTATCATCTATTCTCAATCCCATCATCGGAAATTCCACCTCGATTTCATCGCTTTCAATCAATGAGAACCAACCGACCGATCAACTGAAGGACATTCAAAGTCCACAAGAATCTAGGACAAGTGATTTAAATTCAGATAATCCGCAAATCCAAAAAAACGTTTACTTGCTGCATCTTCACTTTGATCAGAGTTTTCTCAAACAAGGCCAAGAACCTTTGTTACTAATAGGACAACTCCAAGAACTAGGCGAAACAACTGTCATTGTTCACACTAGTCAGATACCTCCTTGGACTAAATTTGATCCACAAAAATTGTATCTGTGGTGGAGCATCAAATTAGTTACTGAAAAAACAGCGGAGGAAATCGATGAACTCCTTGAATTCTATCGAGGCAAGGAATCGGAGCTCTTGATTGAAAAGGTTGAGACTCCAGCGGAAGAAGAGAAGGAAGTTCAGGAGGCACATCAGAATATGCTTCAACAGATTTCCGCAGGTGAGTCCGTTGACCCACTAACTTTTGCCGAATCAACAAAGACAGAGGATGAAGGCCCTCAGGAAGCGGTTGAGATTCCCAAAGTCAGTCAAACGATTCGAGTTCCTGTTTCTCGACTTGATCGATTACAAAATCTAGTTAGCGAGACTGTGATTCGTCAAGCTCGGCTTCTTCGCTTGAATGAGGCTATACAGGCAACAGATGACGAGTTGGGAGAGCAATTTCTTCAGTTTGTTGAAGACAACGAGCAAGCAGTAAGAGAATTACAGGACCAAATTCAGCAAGTGCGGATGGTTCCTGTAGGGACTATTTTCTCTCCAATGAAGAGAGTAGTTCGTGAATTTGCAACACGTCATCAGAAGCAAATCAAACTGGAGATATACGGTGCTGAGACTGAGTTAGACAAAACCATTACGGAACAGATCCAAGGACCTTTGATGCACCTGCTCCGAAATGCAATGGATCATGGATTGGAAGCTCCTGAGCAGAGAAGAGAAAGTGGAAAGAACCCAATTGGCACTATCACACTGCAGGCATCTCACCAAGCAGGATTCGTAGTTGTTGAAGTCAAGGATGACGGAAGAGGTTTGGACCCTGATAAGATTTTAGCAGCTGGTCGTCGGTTAGGAATAGTTGCAGAGGAACATCATCCAAGCGAACAGGAAGCCCTTCAATTGATTTTTCAACCAGGGTTCACCACGACCAGAGAAGTGACTGACGTATCAGGACGTGGTGTTGGTATGGACGCCGTAAAAAAAAATATTGAAGCCTTAATGGGTAATATCGAGATAAGCAGTCAACTGGGACATGGAACCACAATGAAGCTCAAACTACCACTTTCCCTTGCAATCATTGAGGGGATGTTGGTACGTGTTGGTGTTGAGATGTTTGTTTTGCCTTTGTTGTTAGTCACAGAGACTCTACGACCACTTCCAAAACAGCTAAAACGTTTTAAGAATCGTGGGGAGTTGATTGATATACGTGGACAATATTTGCCACTTGTTCGTCTTCATCAACATCTCAACATTGAGAATGCTATCGAACAGCCTGAGGAGGGTCTCATCATTGTAGTACAGCAAGGATCCCAGAATTATTGCCTTTTGGTCGACAACATTGAGGACCAACTACCTGTCGTTATTAAGAGTCTTGAAGAACATTTTGTCCATATCCCAGAAATTGCAGGAGCGACAATCTTAGGAGATGGCTCAGTATGTTTCATAATAGACGTTGCTGCTATGTTGAATTGAACGGGGATTAGATGGATTTCCAACCACATCACATGCTGGGAAATTTTAATCTTCTTGACGATGAAGATGAAAATTTTGATTACCAACTCCTTCATCATAATGGTGAACAGTGGCTTACCTTCCGACTTGGAAAAGAGACATATGGACTGGAGATTCTGCAAGTCCGCGAATTGATCAGTTATCCAGAGAGCATCACGCGCGTACCTAGGATGCCCTCATTTTTACTGGGTATGATCAATTTACGAGGGATGGTGCTGCCCGTAATGGATCTTCGAAAACGTTTTGAAATGTCTGATTTTGAGACTGGTCCATTCACTGTGATAATTATTGTTCAGATCAAGAGCAAAGTGATTGGTGTAGTCGTAGATTCTGTCGTGGATGTAGTCAATCTACAGAACGATAATCTTTTAGAAGCCCCAGATGAATCAACTGACTTGGATTCTAAGTTTGTCAAAGGATTAGCAAATCTGCGTGGAGAAATGGTGATCTTAATGGATTTAGAGCAATTGCTGGCTCCAGAAGAGTTGGAGCAATTGAATATGCTTCGATGAAATTAGAGTCAGCTTCATGTTTTCTCCTCAAATTCGTGTTCTGATTATTGATGACTCGGCAATCGCGAGAAATACGCTGAGTAGGATCCTGGAAACAGATCCAGAAATTGAGGTTGTTGGAACAGCTCCTGATGCATTGATTGGATTGAGAAAAATTGCTGAGTGTTCCCCCAATGTTCTAACATTAGACGTTGAAATGCCTAAAATGGATGGGCTGACTTTCCTCGAACGTCTTATGTCCACTAGACCATTGCCCGTTGTGATGGTGAGTGCTTACACCTCTGAGGGGTCTGAAACGGCTTTGAGAGCCCTCGATTTAGGGGCACTAGAAATTATTGAAAAGCCAAGTATTGATGTCAGCTCTGGTCTCCAAGAGCTTGCGCTCCAAATTACAGACAAGGTCAAAGCTGCTGCCCAAGCGAAACTAAAATCACCCCAACAACGATTTCAGAAACAACACCTCAGAAGTTCCCGCACCAAGTTAGTCCATCCCGAATTAAAAAAAATTTCTCATTCTCCAAGTATTATCGCAATCGGTGCATCAACAGGGGGTACAGATGGTCTTCGAGAAATTCTAGCGGAGCTACCTACTGATCTTCCGGGCATTTTGATTGTTCAGCATATGCCCAAAGCCTTTACCTCATCTTTTGCAAAAAGCTTGGATCGAGTCTCCCAAATTGATGTCAAAGAAGCTATTTCCGGTGATCGTGTGAAGGGTGGTTTAGCGCTGCTCGCTCCAGGAGATCAACATCTTACATTGAAGAGAGACGTACATGGCTATTTTGTGGAATTAACGGATGAACCACTTGTAAATCGGCATCGACCTTCTGTGGATATCCTTTTTAAATCAATCTCAAAATGTGCTGGTGGAGACGCCCTAGGTATTTTGTTGACTGGAATGGGGAGTGATGGAGCAAAAGGATTGCTGGGAATGAAGCAAAAAGGTGCATGGACCATTGCCCAAAAGGAAAATACCTGCGTGGTCTATGGGATGCCAAGGGTGGCTGTGGAGTTAGGTGCAACACGTGAAATACTGACACCAGAGGAGATCATCACTAGGTTACAACTACTTTCTCCCAAAAATGGATAAAAAATTCTCACAGTCAGGAACTTTGCTTCAAAAAATTTGATTAAGCATCAAAACAAACTAAGTTTTAGGCTTTCTCTCCTGACATACTCTCACTAAGAAATCTTAAATGCCTGAAATCACTCTTTCTCCCTCGATTCTTTCTGCTGATTTTGCTCGTCTTGGTGAAGAAATTCAGCAGGTATCCAAAGCGGGTGCCGATTGGATCCATGTGGATGTAATGGACGGACACTATGTTCCGAATCTGACTATTGGTCCAGATGTTGTCAAAGCGATCCGCCCCTACACGGACAAACCTTTCGATGTGCATCTGATGATTGAACCATATGAGCCCTATCTCGAAGCTTTTGCAAATGCTGGAGCAGACGTCATCACCGTTCATGTAGAGGCGGGTCACCATACTGATCGTGCGCTTCAACAGATTCGGTCTATGGGCAAGAAAGCTGGACTTTCCCTAAATCCATCAACTCCCGAAAGTTCATTGGAGTATCTCATGGAGAAGTTGGATTTGATTCTAGTGATGAGTGTCAATCCCGGATTTGAAGGACAAACTTTTCTGGAATCTCAATTGAGAAAAATCCGAAGAATTCGAGAGATGATCGGTGATCGAGCTATTGCACTGGAAGTCGATGGAGGGATTAAGCCCGATAATATCGGAAAAGTTGTCGAGGCAGGTGCCAATGTAGTTGTGGCCGGTTCCGCAGTCTTTCATGGTGGAACCTCAGCTGATTATAAAAAAAATTTGGATTCACTGCGGAAAGCAGCTAACGTTCACTAAACTCCCAAATAACGGCGGATTAATTCAGGATTTTGCCGAAGCTCTTTGCTCGTCCCCTCCCAAACAATCCGTCCACGTTCCATCAGAAAGTGTTGATCAACCAAACGCATCAGTTGCTCAAGGTTTTTGTCGATTAACAAAATTGATTGACCCTGCTCCTTTAGGGATTTCAACACTCTCCAAATTTCGTCTCGAATCAGTGGTGCAAGTCCTTCTGTCGCTTCGTCCAGGATCAACAACTTAGGATTAGTCATTAAAGCACGGCCAATCGCCAGCATCTGTTGCTCTCCCCCAGAGAGAGACTTGCCCAATTGCTCTCTCCTATTTTGAAGAATTGGGAACAAATCATAAACCTTTCTGAGATCCCAAGTAGAGCTTAGATTGTGCCGATTCGCTGCGGTTGCAAGTAAATTTTCTCGGACAGTCAGCAATGGAAAAATCTGACGTCCCTCAGGGACCAAACCGATACCCAGCCGGCTGATTCGATATGATGGCCATTGCTGAACTTCCTGACCAGAAAATCGAACTTTACCTGAGCTTGCTTGAGTGATCCCCAGCAGGGAGCGAATTGTGGTAGTTTTGCCCATTCCGTTACGTCCAAGAAGGGATACCACAGTTCCAGAATATACTTCCAGATTTACCCCAAACAGAACTTGAGACCTTCCATACGCTGCTTGCAGATTTTCAATTTGCAACAGGGATTTCATGCTCACCCAAATAGGCACTACAAACTTCTTTGTTCTCTCGAATTTCACTCGGTTTACTGGTAGCAATCACGTGCCCATAAACCAAAACGGAAACACGATCTGCAACAGAAAATACTGCATCCATGTCATGTTCAATTAAAAGCATCGTGATCTTGCCCTTCAGTTGCTGGAGCAGATCGATAACCTTCAAACTTTCCTCAAACCCCATCCCTGCCATTGGCTCATCCAGTAGCAACAATTTTGGTTCTAAAGCCAAAGCCATTGCCAGTTCTAATTGACGTTGTTGACCATGCGCCAAAGCATAAGCTGGAATCTCTGATTCTCGATCAAGGCCAACCTGCTTTAAATATTCTTTGGCTTTTGATCTTAATTCAAAATCATTACGAGCTACTTTCCAAAATCTAAAACTGTGTCCTTGTTGACTTTGTAGAACAAAAGTCACATTTTCCAAGGCGCTGAACTCAGGAAATACTGATGTGATTTGGAATGATCGAACCAGCCCCAATCTCGGGCGAATTGCCTCTGGAACCTGCAAAAGATTTCTTCCATCAAATTTTATCAGGCCTGAATCAGGTTGTAGCGATCCACTCAAGAGTGAAATCAATGTTGTCTTGCCTGCTCCGTTGGGCCCGATCAAAGCGTGTAGTTCTCCGTGATTAATTTGCAGACTGAGATTATCAGTGGCAGCAAGTGCTCCGAATCTCTTGTGGAGATGCTCAATTTGCAAAAGCGCCATCGACCCCTTTCATCTGCTTGAACACCAACGCATGTAGACCCCCTTTTGCAAAAAGTACAATGCAGATGAGGAGTGGGCCGAAAACTAACCGCCAGTGTTCGCTTAACAGGTACAGCCCTATTTCTTGAAACAGCAGAGGGAGAAATTCCTCGAGCAGCAGGAAGACAATCGCTCCCATAATTGGCCCAGTCCAAGTTCCAATACCTCCGAGGATCACCATGATCAGCAGGTCCCCCGAGCGAGTCCAATGCAAAAAATCGGGACTCACAAACTCCATGTGATTTGTCAACAGAGCACCGGAAAGGCCCGCCAAAGCACCTGCAATCACAAAAGCCACCAGCATGTAGGGGTAAGGCGGAACTCCAATGGCTTTCAGACGTGTTTCATTCTGCCGCAGTGCATGCAATACCATTCCAAATCGAGACATGGAAAGTCTTCGCAAAAACCATGTTGCCAGACCTAGTGCAACTAAGCTGAGCCAATACATTTGCCGATCTTCACCCAAATCAAGACCAGGGATTTTGTTTCGTCCATCCATCATCATCAGGCCGTCATCTCCGCCATATTGTTCCAAGGAAACAAAGAAGTAGAAAAGCATCTGAGCAAATGCGAGAGTGATCATGATGAAGTAGATGCCTCTAGTTCTGAGACATAGAGCACCAATTCCAAGCGCCACTATCCCAGAGACAATCATGGCGAATGGGATAGAGATGAATCCCTCCAGGGTTCCAGGCAATCCCAAAAAATTTGTTTCCTCGTATTGATGCCAAGCCAGAATGCCCACAACATAAGCACCCACTCCCACATAGGCTGAGTGGCCAAAGCTGACAAGCCCCGCAAACCCGACAAGCAAATTCAGACTCATGGCAGCAAGCGCATAGATCCAGATACGTGAGGCTGTTGAAACCAGATAGGGTTCATCCAGCCAATCAGCAAACCAGGGGAAGCCAATGAGTAGAATACCAACTCCCAACATTAGTCTTGCCTCAAAATTCTCAGAAACCATCATCGAACACGACCGAGGACAGGAAGAATACCTTGCGGTCGAAAGATTAAGACTAACGCCATCAGCAGGTAAACCGACATTGAAGAAAGGGCAGCACCAATACTGTCTGCAAAATCAAGTGGAAGTATCAGGCGTAGACCACTTGCCAAAAATGCCCTTCCGAGGGTATCGACCATGCCAATCAATAGGGCACCAAATAGAGCGCCCCGAATAGAGCCCAATCCACCGATCACGATACAAACAAAGCAAAGAATCAGGACGTTTTCTCCCATTCCTACTTCTACTGAAATCAACGGCCCTGCCAGGGCTCCTGCAAAACCCGCCAAAAGTGCTCCCAACACAAAAAGCCCTGTATTCAGTAGAGTCAAATTTACTCCCAAGGCCTCGACCATCTCCCGGTGAGTAGTCCCTGCACGAAGAAGCATTCCTGCCCGAGTGTGCGAAATTAACAAATACAGGAAAAAAGCGAGGAGCAGACCAGTACCAATGATCAGCAGTCGGTAGAGTGGGTAGAGCAGGCCGGGTAAAATTTCTACAGAGATGCTTAGCGTCTCTGGCAAACTGAGGAAGAGAGGAGCACGCCCAAAGCAGATCGTCGTTAACTCATTCAGAAAAAGAATTAAACCAAAGGTTGCCAAAACCTGGTCCAGATGATCTCTACGGTAGAGTTGACGGATTATAACCAACTCCACGAGCCACCCCGTGAAAGCAGCAGCAGGTAAGGCCATCAACAGGCCCCACCAAAAAGAGCCTGTCCACTGCATTCCAATTGCGGTGGCGTAGGCTCCAACCATATACAAGGAACCATGGGCAAGATTGATTACCCCCATGATCCCAAAAATCAGCGTCAACCCTGCGGACACAAGAAAAAGGAATACGCCGAATTGAAGACCATTCAGTAGCTGTTCAATCAGCAGAATCAAGTAATTACTCTGGAACCGCTAACTTATAAGGGCCCTTAGCGGAGCCCACATTCCTGAACGTAGGCATCCTGATGATCAGTTGCTACTTTTCGTAAAATACGGTTTTGCATCTGACCATTCTTTTTGACAACTTCACGAATGTAGAGATCGTGGATTGGATGCTGATTGGAAGCAAATCGAAAATTCCCTCGAACGGACGCAAACTTAGCGGTCTTCAATGCCTCACGGAAACCTGCCTTATCCTCCAGTACCTTTCCTCCTGTTGCTTTCAATGCGCTAGCAATCAGCTTTGCGGTATCGTAACCTTGGCTTGCGTAGAGAGTCGGCTCGCGTTCAAATTTACTCCGAAAACCCAAAAGGAATTGCTGATTGGCTGCATTGTCTAAGTCATGGTTCCACTGAGAAGTGCTGATGATACCGGAGCCAGCATCACCGATTGCGTTGAGAATTTTAATATCAGCCGAAAATCCTGAAACAACCATAGCAGAATCTTTCATCAGGCCTGCTTGTGAATACTGTTTGAGGAAGTTGATTCCCATTCCTCCGGGCAAAAACTGAAAGACCATTTCTGGCTTCGCAGCTCGGATCCGAGCGATTTCAGCAGCGTAGTCGTTCTGCCCCAGCTTGACATAAATTTCGTCAATGACTTCACCTTTGAAGAATCGTTTAAATCCAGCCAAAGCATCTTTCCCAGCCTGATAATTGGGCGCTAGCAACAGAGCTTTTTTATAGCCTAGTTCTGTAGCACCCATTCCTGCTGCCTCGTGTAGGGTGTCGTTCTGCCATGACACTACAAAATAGTTCTCATGACATTCTTTCCCCGCAAAAGTCGAGGGAGCTGAGTTCGGAGAGATGTAGAAAATTCCATCCTTCAAGGCCATCGGTGCCACTACTGGAGAGATATTCGAAAAAATCACACCTGTTAAAATGGATATTCGATCCCGATCCAGGAATCTTTTGACGATTTGTCTTCCATTGACCGGATTTCGTCCATCGTCTTCAACAAGGACCTCAACAGGGACCCCACCAAGTTTTCCATCTTCTTCTTCGACGGCCAGAAGAAATCCATCTCGGACATCTTGACCAAGATAACCACCACCAGTAGAAAGAGTAGTGACCATCCCAATTTTGACTGGCTCTTGAGTGAAGCCCGCATTGGCCAAACCCAAGCCCAGTACCAAAGTTCCCAAAAGGGTTTGAAGCAGTTTTTTCATTTTCATTCCTTATATGGTAGTTACTGAAACGCTCTGTTCCCAGAGCCATGGTTTATTCATTCTGAACGTAGCAGTTTCATAATAGCTTTTTCCACATTTGACCATGTCGTTGAAGCTGGATCCACCAACTCAAAATGGCCAATTTCTGCAATCTCCTCAAAATCTATTGCATTCGCCGGGGCATGCTTCCGAAGTTCAGCCACATCCTCCTGAACCATCTTTGCACGGACAATTTCGTCCTGCTCTCCAACCAAGTGAACCTGGGGTACTGTAATTGGTCCCATTTGACAAGGTGATGCCTGTTGGTAGCGTTCAGAAAACTCCTCAGGCGTTCCACCCATCAAATCGGCACATGCACCCTGGCAAACATCCCAGGCAACTCCACGAACTAGATCAGCCACTCCTGCCAATGACAAGATCCCTTTGAGTGGCAGTGGATCTGGGAAATAGAGTTCAGAACTACTAGGCAAGTGAAATCGAGCTCCCAGCCATAAGCTCAAATGTCCTCCCGCAGAATGACCGACTGCGATCACTTGTGAAAGATCCAGCGGATAAATCTTTGCCAGTAATCGCAAGTGATCAGCACCCCTTGCTACATCTTGCATCGTTGATGGCCACCCTCCCCCCTGACCAAGGCGCTGGTATTCCAGATTCCAGACAGCCATTCCCAATTGACGCAGAGTTTCTGCAACACGCCCCAGTGGCTCCAAACCAAAACGACTCCGCCAACAGCCACCATGAAGCAGAATCACCACCGGATGCGGTCCGTCTAAAGAGGGCAGATAGAGATCACCAAACTGGTCAGTTTCTGTTCCATAACTCAGGCGGAAATCAGCCTCAACAGCGGGGAATCGTCCGTAATCTTCGCGTGTAAGGTGCTCGTTCATTCCCCAATAGAGAACATGTGTTCCAAGTCGTGACGAGAGTAAGTTCGGAAAGCGATCAGGGTCTCTGTAGCAGTGATCCCCTTCAGTGACCCAATCTTTTCTGTGATTGTATCCGCCACCTCCTCTGTACTTTTGACACGTACTATCGCAATCAAATCGTATCGACCAGCGACCGAAAATACTTCTGTGACTTGGTGCATGTCTACAAGTTTTTGGGCAACTTCCTTGATCTGCATTCGATCCGCATTCATCAGCACTATCGCTGTAACCATTTTCAAATCTCCAATTGCATCCTGAAAATTAAATAAAATTTATGCGTTCAATAAAGGATCATCCTTTTCATTGTTGAACAAAGCAAGGCTGAGAAGTCAATCAGGATACGGAGCAGAAGATTCTGATTTTTTCTCCCTGCACCGAGATGTTCCCCAAGCCCTTCCCTTCAACGAGTCATTCGATAAATGCGCTCTGGACGGCCAACACCACCATAACTCACATCCACCTCCACACTACCGCGGCTTACAAGATATTCCAGATAGCGACGTGCAGTTGTCCGACTCGCTCCAACCCTCTCGGCCATTTCCTCTGAGGTAAACATTGTTGAGCACTCCTTCATTTCTTCAAAGATTTTGTCTAGAGTCACAGGATCAATTCCTTTCGGTAGCCCTGAATCCATCCGCGAGGAATCAGTTGGTTTTTCCTGATGGATGATCCGATCAATATCAGACTGATTCAGACTGTCCAAGGATTGTAAGTTGGAATGGTGAGTGCGATAGCGCCGGAGAGTTTGTTCAAAGCGAGAGAACACTACGGGCTTTAGAATGTAATCAAAGACTCCTCCACGGAGGGCTTCCTGAAGCAGACGCACTTCTTTGGCTGCAGTGATCGGAATGATATCCAGTGCTTGCGAACGAAGACGAATTTCCTTGAGCAACTCAATCCCTGAGCCGTCAGGAAAATAGATATCTAACAGAAGCAACTGTGGCTCCATTACTTCAATCTGAAGCTTAGTATCTTCCAAAGTATTAGAAAGGCCAATCACTTCAAATCCTTCGAATTTGCTGACGTAGTGCTGGTGAATCTCGGTAATCCGAGGATCATCATCCGCAATCAGAACTCTGGTGACCATCTTCATCATTCGTAGTGGTTTTAGGGATGTACGCGGTGAAACGGGCACCGCCTAATGAACTTTTCCCAATCGTCAGGTGCCCGTGAATTTGAATCAGATTTTTCTGCACTAGTCTCAGGCCAATTCCTCGTCCCATGCCTGATTTTGTTGTGAAACCCTCATCAAAAATTGTCTCTTGCTGCTCTTGGCTGATCCCTGGTCCAGAATCTTCTATTTCGAAGATCAACTCATTACCCACATCTGTCATTGACAGGGTCACTTTTTTTCTACCTTCAACCAAGGCCGATGCCTCCAACGCATTTTCTAGCAGATTCCCTATAATTGTAATGATTTTTTCACTGCGACTGGAATGGCCGATGTTACCCATTGAGCTTTCTGGATCAATCTCCAACTCTGTTTTGAGTTCCAGAGCCCGATGATACTTACCAACAATAATCGCAGAGAGAAATGGGTCATGGATTTGGTCAGAAAGTTGACGCAACAGGGCATTATAACCAGAAGACTCACGGCCGATTAAGTCCAGTGACTCTTGCGTTGCGCCAATCTGAATCAGACCTGCAAGAGTGTGTAATTTGTTCGAGTATTCATGTGTTTGTGCCCGCAATGCTTGAGAATATTCTCGAATACTTGTCAACTCTTGAACAAGTCGGTCAATCTCCTGTGCTCGCCGAAAACTGGAAACCACTCCCGTCACATGATCTTGTTCTAAAATAGGGACTCGGTTTACCACAACCTCTTCCTCTTCGATCAACATTTCTTGATCATACTCCCCTTTACCTGTTTTTAGGACTTCCAGCATTCTCGTTTCTGGCAGGAGTTGTTCGATGGGACGTCCCAGAGCTTCTTCTGGAGAGAAACCCAAGATCTGGGCTGCCTGATGATTCATCACGGTCACATCCCCTTTCTCATTGATGGCAATGATTCCCTCACGAATCGACTCCAACAACGCCGTCCGCTCTCGATACAGACCGGCGATCTCGTAAGGCTCCAAACCAAAGATAGAACGCTTTACCTCTCGTGCAATGAACCAAGTTCCCAATGCTCCTACTGCGAATAGCCCTAGAATCCAGAAAAGAAGTCGCTGCTGATAAGGCTGGATTACATCCTGAACTGTCTCGATGAGGTAGCCCACAGAAACAACCCCAAGAATTTCCCCTCCGCTTGAGAAAATAGGAACCTTTCCACGGAGAGAAGGCCCCAGAGTACCAACGGCAATCGAGACATAGGACTGTCCTTGGACAAGTGCTCTCTCATTATCTCCTCCAACCATGTACTTTCCAATGCGCTCAGGAACGGGGTGACTGTAGCGTTTGCCTTCATAATCACCAACTACAACAAAACTTGCCCCTGTTGCCTCCCGCACACTTTCTGCGTATCTCTGGATCCCATCCGGCTCTAGCTGAATCAGTCCCTGAGAAACTATCGGCGAAAGAGAGACTGAGCGGGAAACATTCAGTGCTACTCGGCCAATATATTCATTGAGGATTCCTGTGACAATTTGATTCCCAATGAAACCCGTCGCACAAACCAACAGGACTAACAAACCCATCATCAACAACAACATTCTCTTACCAAGTGAACGCGGCAGCCATTTTTGAAATGCGGAATAACTTGGTGTTGGATTTGGTAGCATCAGTTCCTCAGCTTGATTGTGAACTTTATGAACAGTATGCACGAAACAGAATCAAAAAATTTTAAACCCAGAAGATTGACCTGAAGGGAGGTTCAACATATTTCTTTGGTGCGAAAGTGCAAAGGAGTTTATCCTGCTGCATTACTCAGGTCGAAATGACAATTCCGACAATGGACGGAATCCATGCACTTTCGACATCAGGAACGGAGGTAACTTCGTTTTCAATTCATGTTTTACGAAAATTAGGAGGGATGGCATGCGTAAATCAATGCAATCAATATTGGGAATCTTGACTGGAACAGCAATTGCGGCAACCACGATGCTTGGGGTTGCGATGGCTAAGCCAGGCAATACCGAATGTATCGCGCCGGCTGGTGCTGGAGGAGGATGGGATTTCACCTGTCGTGTACCAGCTGCGCAAGTAATGGGGGACATGGGGCTAATTGACGGCACAATGGCGGTGACCAACATGTCTGGTGCCGGTGGCGGAAAAGCGTATGCCCACGTTGTAACAAAGCGAGGTGATGATGAGAATCTGATTGTCGCAGCTAGTATGGCCACTGCAGCACGTCTTGGACAGAACGTTTATTCTGGTTTCAAGGCCTCTGATGTTCGCTGGGTCGGTGCCCTAGGAGCAGACTACGGAGCGATTGCTGTTCATAAAGACTCTCAGTTCAAGACTTTAAGCGATCTCGTCACAGCAATGAAAGACAACCCTCGACGTACGGCAATTGTTGGGGGCAGTTCCGCAGGGGGGTGGGATCACTTGAAAGTTCTTATTGTGGCTGACAAAGCTGGGATCTCCGATCTGAAGGCAATCAATTACATCTCCTTCGACAACGGTGGTACGGCAATGTTGGAAATCCTATCCAAGCGAGCCGATGCTTTCACTGGTGACATCTCTGAATTAGTAGAATACGAGAAGCAGGGTAATATCCGAATCCTAGCGATTCTTGCCCCAGATCGAATACCAGCTGTTCCTTCAGCTAAAACAGCCAAAGAGCAAGGGTATGATGTGATTGGAGCTAACTGGAGAGGTTTCTACGTGCCCAAAAACATCTCCAATGCTCGTTACAAAGAGTGGGTTGACATTGTTACCAAAGTTGCTAATTCAAGCCAATGGTCTGACCTGAGCGACAAGAACGGCCTAGCGCCATTCAAATCCTTCGGTAAAGATTTTGAGAACTTTGTAGGTGGGCAAATTGGAAAAGTTGCTCAAATTTCCACTGATCTTGGCTTCATGAAGTAATGAAGTCCTGGGGAGAGGGAGGAGCAGACAGACTATCTGCCCTGATCATATTAGGATTTGGTTTGGCCTACGGATACGCAGGCAAATTCATTCAAGTAGGATTCTATAATGGGGATATTGGTCCTCATCATTGGATCTACATGGTTGCATCCGTAATGGTTTTGCTTGGTTTTGGACTCGTTCTTAGGCCAACACAGCACGAGTTTGAAGCCGAAGTCTGGGAGGATTGGCGAAAGCGACTTCCTCTTGTAGGTGTGATCATCATTTATTCATTGTTCCTACCCTACACTGGGTTTCTTGGTGCTATGATTCTGATGATGATTGTTGTTGCCAAACTTTTCGGAGCAAACTGGAAACAGGCCATTCTCTGCTCTGTCATCCTCTCTCTCCTCTGTCTGCTACTCTTTGACCACCTGCTGGGGATTTCCCTCGGTCGTGGCCTCTGGCTGAAATAAAGCTAGGAGGAAACATAGAATCCATCCAACTACTCTTTGAGGGCTTTGCAACCGCCCTCACTTTTCAAAATATCCTGTTCGTCTTGTTGGGAGTTTTCCTTGGAACCGTGATTGGTATGTTGCCGGGAATTGGCCCCGTTAACGCCATTGCTGTCCTGTTTCCAATTGTTTACACATTGGAAGTTCCAGCAGCAACCGTGATGATCCTTTTCGCAGGAATTTACTACGGTTCACAATACGGGAACTCCATCTCCAGCATTTTGCTCAATGTTCCGGGAACATCTGCAGCAGCTGTCACGACCATTGATGGCTACGCGATGGCCAAACAAGGCCTGGGTGGAAAAGCACTTGCTATGTCGGCGATTGCTTCTTTCATTGGCGGTACTATCTCCATCTTTTTTCTTGCCTTCTTCGCACCAAAATTAGCTGAACTTGCGATCAATTTTGGCCCTGCTGAGTACACAGTTTTGATGGTCTTCGCATTTATAGCCCTATCAAGTTTTAGCCAAGGGAGCCTGCTGAAAGCGATTATCTCTGCTTTTTTAGGGTTAGCAATAGCTGCAATTGGCATTGATTCCACCACCGGTGTCAGCCGGTTGACCTTCGGGATGATGGAGCTATACGATGGGATTGATTTCATCGTTGTTGTGATCGGATTTTTTGCTGTTAGCGAAATTCTGATTATGCTTGGACAAAAGGAAGGGGACCAATCTCAGATGCAACCGCTAACAAGCCTGTGGATTACCTTCAAGGAAATCACAAATTCCCTGGCAACCTCATTGAGGAGTTGTGTCTCAGGATTTTTGATTGGGGTCTTACCGGGAGCAGGAGGAACGATTGCTAGCTTTATCGCCTATGCAACAGAGAAGAAAATCCTCAGACCCAATCAATTCGGCAATGGAGATATTCGGGGGGTAGCTGCTCCAGAATCTGCTAACAATTCAGCCTCCGTTGGTTCATTTATCCCTCTGCTCATTCTGGGAGTTCCCGGAAGCGAAACAACAGCCGTGATGCTAGGTGGACTGATCAGTTTTGGCATCAAACCAGGCCCTCTATTACTGGAAACCAGCCCAGATGTCTTTTGGGGACTGGCAGCTTCCATGTTCATCGGCAATCTCTTTTTGATCATTCTGAACCTGCCTCTTGTTGGCCTCTTTGCCAAAATTCTTCAGACACCCCGATGGATTTTGATGTCCCTGATCACGATGCTTTGTGTGGTTGGTGCGTACACCATCAACGGCAGTGAATTCGACGTTCTATTGATTCTGATCTTTGGACTGATAGGCTATTTTCTTCGTCGAGCGGATTTCCCTCTAGCTCCACTGATTCTCGGAGTTGTCTTGGGAGATTTGATCGAAACCAATTTCCGCAGAGCCATGATCTATAGTGGTGGTGATGTAATCATCTTCTTTGAATCCAATATCTGTTTAACCCTCTGGATTCTTGCTGCGGTGAGCCTGTTCGCTCCAACCCTAATCAACTCAATTCAAAAAAAGGTTCACTCCTAGTGAACTTTGTTCTCTTAAGCTGGCTGAATCGGAAACGGAGGATGGCCTTAGTTGCGGCCTCCCTTGGTTCAGTTGCCTTCCTGTTGTTGGGAATTCCTCTTCCACTTCTACTTGGCCCGATGGCAGGATGCCTGATCGCAGCGCTCTGTCGACAACCCATGGAGGATATGGGAGTGTTCAGCATTTTCATGCGTACGTTCCTTGGAGTTGCGATCGGATCTTCCATCACACCTGAAGTGCTGCATGAATTCCCTCGGTACCTGCAGTCTATTTTCTTCGTACCAATCTTCGTACTCATAATTGGACTCATAGGATATCCCCTCTTTCGTCGAGTATTTCATTACGACAAGGCCACGGCATATTACGCCTCTATGCCAGGAGGCTTGTCGGACATGCTGATTTTTGGTCAGGAAGCAGGGGGTAACCCAAGAGCACTTTCCTTGATTCACGCCACGCGCGTAATGGGAATCATTTGGGTAGCACCGACTTTGATGGCGATGATTTGGCAGATTGATTTACACAACCCACCTGGAGTTCCTATCAACTCTGTTCCTGGTTTGGAGCTTCTATTGATGCCAATTTGTGGTTTGTTGGGCTGGAAAATAGCGGAACGCTTTCATCTTTTTGGGGCATCTATCCTTGGTCCAATGATCCTGACAGCAATCGTCTCATTATCTGGCTTGATTCATACCCGCCCACCAGCAGAAATCCTGTGGTGTGCACAGTTTTTTATTGGACTCTCCGTCGGAGTTCACTACACAGGGATTACTTTGGCAGAAGTACGTAGAGATATATTTGCTGGAGTCGTCTATAGCATAGTCCTAGCCACAATAAGTGGCTGTTTTATCATGATGATCATCGAACTAGGGATCGCCTCAGAATTGAATGCGCTCTTGGCTTTTCTAGCAGGGGGACAGGCAGAAATGATGATGATCGCGGTTATCACTGGCGCGGATTTAACCTACGTTCTCACTCACCACTTGACTCGCTTAGTATTAGTGGTTTTGGGAGCACCCATCGTTCATCGGCTTTTACGATGATGAAGCAATCAGGTGCCGCTAATGCTCATCTTATTGATGCGAAAGGGCGGAGTTAGGATCGGGTTTCTTGTGTCAACTTCGCAGCCAATCAGATCAAGATTGTGCAACATCTGTTGGAAGGTGCTGGCAATGGTGAATTCACTGACAGGTTCAGCCAACTTACCCTCACGAATCCAAAGCCCCTGTGCTCCTCGGGAATAATCACCTGTGGTAACGTTTACTCCCTGTCCACTCATAGAGGTCAAATACAGCCCATTATCCACGCTACTGATCAACTCTTCTTCTGTGTATTTTCCAGGCTCTAGAACTAGATTGGAAACACCCCCTGCATGACCGGTGGATTCCATCTTTAATTTGTTTCCAGCATAAGTGGAGAGCATGTAATTGACTAGCTTACCATCTTCAATCAAAGTCAACGGTTTGGCGATGACCCCCTCGCTGTCGAAATAACGACTTCCTAACATTCCTGAAAGCAATGGTTGATCTGACAATTGGATTTGTGGATTCGCAACCAACTCGCCTAGCTTGTCCATCAGAAAAGACTGTTTCCTAAAAACATGATCCCCCATCATCGCAGAGCTGCAACTCGCTAAGAAGCTCCTGGCCATCTCCGCACTAAAAACAACAGGCACTTCGCAGGTAGGTGGTTTGATTGCCCCCAACTTGCGAAGCGTCCGTTGACATGCTTTATCTGCGATTGATTGAAGGGACTCTAATTTCTCCCAGAATCTTGCGCTGCTAAACCAGCCATCGGTTTGCTTTCTTCCAGTATTGAGACCTGAAGTTGCCTTATCTTCCGTAACTACGGAAATGCCAACACTGTAGAGCGTTTTAGAATAACCGTCTAAGAACCCATTTGAATCAGCATGCACTGTGTGAGAAACCAGGTCCGAATAGTAGGCCTGCTCAGAACGTAGGCTTGATTCCAGAGCAAGGGTCTTCTCCTCTAACTCAATGGCCATCTCTACTTTTTGCTCAGACTGATGAATCGGAAAATCAGGATCTGAAAATTCCAAAGTAACATCGGCACGTCCCTGTAGTTTTGGATCAGGAAGACTATAAAAAGGATCCTTACCCATGAATGGCAAAGACTGCATGGCTGAACGCATCAATGGACGAAGAGTTTCCAACCGGAGGTCATTCGAAGAAATTGTTGAACGTTGCTGATCTTTGCATAGTGTCACGTACATCCCAGCAGAGCCCGATTCCTTTAAAGATTCGATTTTTCCATCACGAACTTCCACCTGAAAGGAAACTGCATTCACAAGTGAAGTTGAGACCTGATCCGCCCCCAGTTTCTTTCCGTATTCGACAATATTTGATGCCAACTGCTTGTACTGATCAATCACATTCCTCCTACAGTCATTTCTGAGATCAATACGGTTGGCAAGCCAACACCCACCGGTACACTCTGCCCATCTTTTCCACAGGTCCAAATCCCTTCACTGAACGCAAAATCATTCCCCACAAGACTAACCCTTGACATGGCATCTGGTCCATTACCGATCAATGTCAGATTCTTGATGGGCTTAGTTATTTTCCCCTTTTCAACTAAGTAGGCCACTGTCGGCACAAAGACAAAATCCCCATTTGAAATGTCTACTTGTCCTCCACTGAAGGAAACACAGTAAATTCCCTGATCCACTGCCTCAAGAATTTCTTCAGGATCCGTTTCGCCATTGGCCAAGTAGGTGGTCGTCATTCTTGGCATTGGGTAATGAGCATACGATTCCCTTCGACCATTGCCTGTGGGCTCTAGGTCATAGTGTGCAGCACTAATCCGATCGTGCATGTAGCCCCGTAAAATTCCGTTTTCGATTAAGAGATTTTGGCTTGGCAGAAATCCCTCATCATCACAATTCAGGGCTCCCCGGTCATAGTCAATAGTACCCGTGTCATAGATCGTACAAAGGGGGGACGCTACCTGTTCACCAATTCGCCCACTGTAGGCCGAAGATCCCTTCCGATTGAAATCTGCTTCCAGTGGGTGACCAACCGCCTCATGCAACAAAATCCCAGATTGCGCTGGGCCAAGAATCACTGGCATTGATCCAGATGGGGCTTGTTCCGCTCCCAGTAGAAGAATTGCTTCTGCTGCTGCTTTTTTACCGATTTGATTGGGATGATCCTCTGCTTCCAAAAAAGGCAGGCCAACCCGTCCTCCGACACCAGCTGAGCCTGTCTGAACATTTTTTTCTTCTTGAGCAACACAGTGTACATTCATTCGGAACATAGGCCTGACGTCACTCACAAAACGTCCATCGGAGGTCACGATTCTAACAACATCTACCGTATCTACCATTGAAACGGTGACTCGCTTGATTCGTGGATCGAAGTCATGGGCTGCTCTCTCTGCAGCCTGAATCTTCGTGATTTTATCTGCCAGAGGCAGATCGGTTACCGTCCGCATCACAGGATAATGATTCGAGGGTTTTAACCTGTTAAATTGGTAGCCTTCATGTTCTTTGACAGTAGCTGAGGTCGCAATCGAGGCTGCAGTTCGGGCCGCTCGTTGCATTGCTTCGAAGCTGAGATCTTCACTGTAAGCATAACCCGTTTGATCTCCTTTCAGAACCCTCACGCCTACTCCTTTGGATATGGAAATTGAAGAGTTTTTGATGATACTCTCCTCCATTACCACAGAGGTCCGGTAAGCGTATTCAAAGTACAGATCTGCATAATCACCTCCTCGGGAAAGTGCAGCTTGCAGTACCTGATGCATGTGGGAATCAGTCACCCCCATTTGGCCTTCAAGCAGGGCCTTGGCCATTTGATCTGGGGTTCCAGTTGGAAGTTGCAGTACCGTTTCCTGCTCTTCAAAGAGTGCTTCTTCTTGATCCATTAAAATTCCTGTAGTTGACAGGCTGCTGGGGGAAATCTCTATTGGCTAGAGTCCACGGCAAGTTGATAAGGGCAAAAAAATGTTGTTCTTCAAACAAAAGACTTCGCAACTCAAAGTGATACGAACTGGTATCTTTTATGAAAGAGTGGCGAAAATTAGACCAACCCTCTTTATCTTCAGCTTGGCAACCCTGGTTATCTGGCTAGGTCTTCTCCCCAATGTGCTGGCAGGAGATGATCAATTACGTTACCAACGATTTATGGCCGAGCAGAACCGCTATGGCAAGCCAAGACCGCGAACCGGAGATCGAGAGTCTGGGTATGCCGCTGAACATATGATCCGTAATAATCTATGGTTTGTCGATGAATTAAAGTCTCCCCCCTACCGAGGGGCACGTGATCCCAACCTCTACCAACGGCACTTTCAGACCAGTCAGACTGTCAACAAAATGTTGCCGATTCCAAAGATTCGCCAAAGTGAGGCCGAGATCAACTCTGCTTACAAAGCCGCTGAAATGACAAGAAAATCCAATCGTTTTTCCCGTACCCCCCAAGATATCCAGGGTTTTCGACAAGCTCGCCGCAACTATTTGAATCGTCAACGCTGAAGAGTTCAAAACTCCAGGCTCCGCACTCGGATAACCCTTTGACATTTTAGAGGAGTCCGATAACTATTTCAGACCTCTACTTCAAACAAATCAATCGATCTTCGATGCAGAGCACCCATCTATCGCCCTCCACTCTTCTCTACGAAGGAAAAGCCAAGCAGCTTTTTTTGACAGATGACCCTGAAGTTCTTTGGGTTCGTTACAAAGATGACGCAACAGCTTTCAACGGACAGAAATTCGACAGGCTCCTTGGCAAGGGTGTTTTAAACAATTTGATCAGTGCCCAAATTTTCAAAGACCTCGCTGACTTTGGTATTCCCAGCCATTTCATCGATATAGTTTCTGATATTGAACAATTGGTACGTCGTGTAGAAATCATCCAGTTGGAGGTCGTGGTCCGGAATGCAGTAGCTGGTTCCCTCGCAAAGAGAATTGGTTGGAAAGAAGGACGTTCCTTAAAACAGCCAATCGTAGAATTTTACTACAAAAATGACGACCTTGGGGATCCCCTGCTAACTGAAAATCACATTGACCTACTTGACTTAGCCACAACCCAAGAAATCAAGGAATTGAGAGAAAGTGCTCTACGAATCAATGATTTTCTCACCAAAAGATTCAGCAAAATTGATCTACAACTAGTTGATTTCAAGCTCGAATTTGGTCGTCAGCCTAATGGGTCTTTGATTCTTGCCGATGAGATTTCCCCAGATACTTGCCGACTTTGGGATGGAAAAACCAATGAAAAAATGGATAAGGACCGTTTTCGTCGTAACCTTGGGGGTTTAGTGGAAGCGTATCAAGAGGTTTGGAAACGATTACACATGGGGAAAGATGCTTAAGGGAGTCATCACAGTGATGTTACAACCAAATGTGTTAGACGTTCAGGGCCAGGCTGTCCAAGGAGCTTTAAAGCATTTGGGCTTCGAGTCCGTGGAGAAGGTTCGTATCGGCCGCCAAATTGAAATGATCTTGCCCACAGAAGACCGTGAGGCTGCAAGTCTCCAACTAAGGGAAATGGCGGAGAAATTGTTAGCCAATCCAGTGATTGAAGATTTCCAGATCGAAATCCAGGAAGCTTGATGCATTGTGCCGTTCTCGTTTTTCCTGGTTCAAATTGTGATGTTGATCTCTACAAGGCAATTCTACAAATAAAGGGAGCGACTGCGGAATACGTCTGGCACACAGACACAGATTTGGACCGCTTCGATGTGCTTATGATACCTGGTGGATTCACTTATGGTGATTACCTGAGACCTGGTGCTCTGGCTGGCGTCTCTCCAGTCATTGCCTCTGTGAAAAAAGCTGCCAATTCAGGAAAATTAGTTCTGGGAATTTGCAATGGATTCCAAATCTTGATTGAAGCAGGCTTGCTTCCCGGTGCTTTACTGCCGAATCAGAGTTTGCAGTTCATCTGTGATGTGGTCCCTGTAAAAGTGGTGCAGTCAAAATCTCCCTTTACTTCTAGCTACGAGCTTGGAGACCTCCTGAGACTTCCAATCGCGCATGGTTCAGGAAATTATTATTGTGACGAAGTTACTCATCAGGAACTGGAGTCAAACGGTCAGATAGCATTCTCCTTTCCCCCAGAAAACAATCCCAATGGTTCTCTCGCTGGAATCACTGGTTTGTTGAATGAACAAAGGAATGTCTTAGGAATGATGCCCCACCCGGAAAGAGCTGTGAAGCAGTGGCTTGGCAGTACTGATGGACTTGGAATCTTTCAATCCATGCTTGATCACCACACAGCCTGACTCAATGCCTCAGGAACCCTCCCCTCAGCAAATCGCAGAGCAAAAAATCTATCGTGAAATGGGATTGATCCCAGACGAGTACAATCGCATTGTAGAGCTCTTGGGCCGCCAGCCAAACTATAGAGAAACTGGCATCTTTGCCGTCATGTGGTCTGAGCACTGTAGCTACAAAAACTCGAAGCCTTTGTTGAAGTTATTTCCGACAGAAGGTCCCCAAGTACTTCAAGGCCCTGGGGAAGGAGCGGGAATAGTTGACATCGGTGATGGGTGGGCAGTCGTTTTCAAAGTTGAGAGTCACAATCACCCCACGGCGGTCGAGCCTTACCAAGGGGCTGCGACTGGGGTTGGTGGCATCTTGAGGGATATTTTTTCCATGGGAGCACGGCCGATTGCACTGATGAACTCTCTCCGATTCGGCACGCTTGATAAAGCACACAATCGGTATCTGCTTTCCCATGCCGTCTCAGGAATTGCTGCATATGGGAATTGTATTGGTGTACCAACTGTTGGCGGTGAGGTCTTTCTTGAGACTTGCTACGATGAAAATCCTCTGGTCAATGTCTTCTGTCTAGGAATTGTAAAGCATGACCAGATTCAGCATGGCAAAGCAAGTGGTCTGGGGAATCCCGTTCTCTATCTGGGAAATGCGACAGGCCGAGATGGAATCCATGGGGCGACCTTCGCTTCGGAAGAACTGAGTGAGGGGTCTGCTAGCAAACGACCTGCTGTCCAGGTTGGTGACCCATTTGCTGGTAAAAGGCTGTTAGAAGCCTGCGTGGAAATTTACCAGACTGGAGCTGTGGTGAGTGTCCAGGATATGGGTGCAGCGGGATTAACCTGCAGCAGCACCGAAATGGGTTTTAAGGGACAAACTGGTATTGACCTAAACCTTGATAAAGTTCCAAAGCGAGCTGAATCAATGACAGCTTATGAAATTATGCTCTCCGAATCCCAGGAGAGAATGCTTTTTGTCATTGAAAAAGGTCGGGAGTCAGAAGTTCAAAAGATCTGTGACAAGTGGGAACTGCCGAACGCGATTGTTGGAGAGGTAACCAACAGCCAGCATTTGAGCTTATTCCAAGATGGTCAGCAAGTGGCAAACCTACCGCTTGATGCATGCTGTGAGTTGAC
>JACLAD010015662.1_pt1 | contig 98523 bp, 90 predicted proteins | sample 8027901 | NCBI WGS metagenome assembly JACLAD01 (sample SAMN15725071, study PRJNA655200) | protist metagenome | isolation source: fluorescence activated cell sorting (FACS) single amplified genomes of... | place: Spain: Blaines Bay Microbial Observatory, Mediterranean Sea | collected 2016-07-05 | reverse complement strand
TTCAATCTCAGTTCCTGAGATTTTTAGACCAAGAGGATCATCGACCATGACGGTAAAACGTAAAAGCCACTTTTGATACAGTCGATCTGGGGCAAGTAATTGAACTTCGACCTCTGCCTTTCCTGCCTCATCCAAGGTCACCCCTTCAGGAAAACGAACTCCTGCACCATCCGTAAAAATTCGAAGTGGTAACCCAGCGCCAATTCCTTCCCCTTCTCGACCACGTGCTTGAATCCGAAGCAGTAGCTTTTGTGGGCTGCGCTGACTTACGAGTTCGCTTGGCTCAGCCTGAAGCTGAAGTTGTTGATTCAACTTTTCAATTCGGTTAGTGAGTGTGTCACCTCGGTTTACACCAAGGACCGCTTCTCCCGGCTCAAGTAGTGCTTTTCCTCGAACGTTTTGAACGAATAACTTCCCTGAGAAAAGAGCCACCGATCCTTGCTCTTGTGACACTTGCACATGAAAGGAAGTTCCTTCGGGTTTTAATTGAAAATGAGGAGTTTCTATGACTGTATAATCACTCTTGCCAAAAAAATTGCTCAAGAATGCTCCAAATCTTAGCAATAGTTTTCTTCGGAAGGTACGCTCTCCAGCTGCTTGTTCAGAAGCTTCTTGAATTTGAAATTCTGTGTTTTCAAACAATCGAATCTCCTAGCCATCACGAAATAGAATCGTTGCTTTCCCATCTACTCCTGTACGGACTAGATCTCTTTCGTAAAGCAAAAACCCTTCGCGTCCCTGAGTCGTTCGCATACTTTTGGATAGAGTGACCTCAACTACACCTGTTGATGAATAGAGAGTAGCCACCGCATCCTGAGCTAGAGCTGCGAAGCTAAAGGTAGTTAGCAGACAGAGCGTCAACACCAATTGGATCAAAGGTAGCCTCCCTCATAATTCCTTGGCACCCAACGTTGTCGCCTGACAAAATCCAAGTAGGCTGGAAGCAAAATCTCTGAATCAAGAAGTCCCTCACGATATTCAAGTTGGGGAAAAATATGATATCGCCAGTAAGCACAATTTCTTCCTGCCTCACGCATCTTCATGAAGCTGGATTCTCGGGTACTGGTGAAGAGCATACCGGGAGCACTTGGGGAAGGAGGAAGTTCTTGGTCCACTCCTGGCCATTGCATTTCTGCTTGCAGAGCAGCAATTCGATTGCTGCTTTTTACTTTTTGCATTCTATCCCATTGAAGATCTGATAATTCTTTCAAACCAGGTTCCTGGCGAAGCTTCTCCCAATCTTGCGCTTTGACCCAGTCTACATGCTGTTGCCAAGTCTTCTTTTCATATTCCTCAGGAACGTATGGGTGTCCATCCAGAACCGCCATTGAACGAAGACGATTCGGTTCCCACGCTGAGAGCAAATAGCCAATACGTGCACCCTCACCGATTCCAAGAAAGTGGACGTTATCCAATTCAAGAGTAGTCAACAGGCAACAGAGATCTTGCAACCGTGCTGCTGGCAGATAATCGGAGATGTCATCAGAATCATCACTTCTCCCCTGTCCAAGCGGATCCATTCTCAAAACCCGATACTCTTGTTGCAACACATCAAGGTATCCTGCTTCTTCCCAAGATTGTAGATCCATCCAAAGCGAAGGATAGAGCAAAAGGTATGGTCCTCGTTCACCATCAAGATCGTAAAATATTTTTCGTTGCCTCGAGACTACAAACGCCATCGTTATTTCAATCCTCCTCCAAGCTTTTGTTCCATCATCAGAGAAAAAGCCTCGTCTTCTGCGGAGGCTTGATGGCGCCAGCGACGATGGAACCAGGCCCATTGAGGTGGATCGATACGGATTAATTCCTCAATCCTTTGATTGATCCAACGAGTAATTCTGTAAAGATCTTCCTCTAGGACTTTGGATTCAGAATGAAAGCTACCCCAGTCATAAATCTTTACTTCAAAACTACCATCAGGTTGCCGCAATGTCGTAAATCCTAATACCGGAGCTCCAGTTTTCATGGCAAACCGAGCAACACTTACTGGTGTCTTGGCCAACATTCCAAAAAAAGGTGCCCAGATACTTGGAACATTTGTGTCTTGATCTACAGCTAGAAACAAAATTCCATTTCGTTTGAAACAGTTAAGAATTTTACGCATCGTCTTTGGGTCGCCCCTTGGAATCAACTCCAGATTACCCCTCTGCCGATGCTGTCGGATCAACTCATTCAGACGTTCATCTGGAACGTTCGTTGTCACCAAGGCAGCGTAGTGTCCTTTTTCTGCTGCAAAGGGCAGAAGCATCTCCCAGTTTCCCATGTGAAGTCCCACAAAGATCACGCCTTTCCCTTTTGCTAACGCCTGCTCAACAATTGGATAGCCTTCCACGATCACGTGCTCTTGATGGTTTTTCATCAAGTGGTTCAGGGCAAAGAATTCCATTAGTAGCATCCCAAAGTGCTTGAAACATTCATGCGCCCATTGGGAACGAATGGATTCAGAGATATCTGGAAAGACACGTCTCAGTTGGACTTTTGCGATTCCTCTCTCCTTGGGAAGTAGCCAATAAGAAAGATTACCAATACCACGACCAATCTTTTGCAGTTGACTTAGCGTGAGTCGATCGCCCAACCACAAACCGAATTTGAAGAGTTGATATTGCAGATTTCGGCTGAGTCGAATGGTCCAGAACGCTCGTGGGTCTTTGCGAAACTGGGAGTAAGAAATTGAATCAGTCATACTTAGGAACTGTCTTTTCCAGGAAGTCCCGGACTGCCTCAGAAGTTGCTGGCAAACGATGACATCTTGTATCCCTGTTGCGCAGACTGGCCAATTCAGAGGGCTCTGGAGGAGGATTGCCCGTGGCTCGTTCGATAGCGCCAGCAAACTTTGCGGGGTGTGCACATGCCAAGCTGATCACAGGACTGGACGATGAAATTTTCTGCGCTGCTGCATACCCAACCGCAGAATGTGGATCTAACAGGTAACCATGCTTTGAATGCACCTCTTGGATGGTTGCCACAGTCTCTTCATCATCCACACGAACCGACTCGAACTGAGCTTGAGCCTTCTTTAGGTGGTTTCCAGTGAGAGTTAATTTCCCCGAAGCCTGAAATTCCATCATCCAACTTCGTAAAATTTTAGGGTCTTTATCACACAAGTCGTAGAGGTAGCGTTCCAAGTTACTTGAAATTTGGATATCCATTGAGGGGCTAAGCGTTTCTTGAACGCCTTCTTGATAGTATTCACCCTTAATGAACAGACGATGGAGGATATCATTTGAATTAGTGGCTACAATTAGTTTCTCAACAGGTAGCCCCATTTGCTGAGCATAATATCCTGCCAGTACATTTCCGAAATTTCCGGTGGGTACTGAGAAAACAACTGGACTTTCAGCACTTGGCGCCACACGACAGTGGGCATATATGTAATAGACAATTTGGGCGAGAACTCTAGCCCAATTGATTGAATTGACAGCCCCCAATCGCTGAGTTTTTTTAAATTCCACATCGTTGAAAAGAGCTTTGACAATATTTTGAGCATCGTCAAAGGTTCCATCCACAGCAAGGTTGTGTACATTTTCATCTGTCACTGTAACCATCTGCAGTTCTTGTATGGGGCTGACTCGGCCAAAAGGATGCAACATAAAGATTTCGAGATTCTTACGGTGTCGCACACCATGAATGGCAGCGCTACCAGTATCTCCTGAAGTTGCCCCTAGAATTCGTAACCGTTCACCCCTTCTGTTCAGGAGGCACTCAAAAAGGTTCCCCAACAACTGAAGAGCCACGTCCTTAAAAGCGTAAGTGGGACCATGGAATAATTCTAGTACATGTATTGAAGATACTTGAACAACTGGGGTGATGCTTGATGTTCGAAAACTTCTGTAGCACTGTTGAATCATTGCTTTTAATTCTGATCTGTCAACAGACTCCCCCACAAACAAATCAAGTACTTCAAGACAAAGATCTTGGTATGTCAAGGAACGCCAATCTTGAAGCTTCTCTTTAATACTTGGCAACTCTTGGGGAATTAATAGACCTCCATCTTCAGCAAGGCCCATCATGACTGCATCATCAAAATTTAGCTCACTCACTCCTCCGCGGGTACTGCAATACTTCATTTATTTCCTGAATAAACTATGATCATCTAGGTTGTAAAATAGGGTGCTCCAGCACAGAATGAGATTTGTTAAGCGAATCAATGAGGTAATGTTTCAAAGCCCTTGCATCCACCACGTCAGCACTAATTTTGCTTCTCTTTCTCTAAAAGAATTTTTATCGATCTTGCCAAGAGCAAATCCATCCCGAAGATAGTGAAGCTTCGCCAAGCATTCTTTTCGGCTCTCACAGTGGCTCCAGCCTTTCTCCTTCCGATACACCAATTGATAGTATTCCTCGTCATCAACCAAGATCGGGTGATCAATAGAATGCGGCGTAAGATTGATCATGACTAATTCTCATTGGACTAGGAGGGCATTCTGCAATCGTTGGCGTAGACTTTTTGTGGCCGCGAGCAGTGGGGTAATGTTTGGTTTCAGTACCCCAGGGTTCGGATTGCCATTACTGGGGCTAGTTTCCTTGGTGCCATTGTTAATTTTGTATGAAGAAATCCTCTCAATTCCCCAAAAGAGGCGCAAATCATTTTTCAATATTCTTGGTTACAGTCTCGTTGCGGGGTCTATCAGTGCCGTGATTGGGGGCTATTGCATCACCAACAGCGCCCACGTGTATGGTCATCTGCCGCTACCGTTAGCTGTCTTAGTCACGGCTATTGGATATGGCCTTGAGGTTGGTCTGATTTTCTTCTTCTATTTTGGCTGCTTGCTTCCATTTCTACCTAAACATTCCTGGGCGGACCTGCCTGTACGTATTCTTTGGATTCTGATTCTAGAACCTCATTATCCTCGCCTGTTCGAATGGAGTCTTGGTGGATTCACTTACTACAAAGTCCCATATATTGAGCAGTTCGCTGATATCATTGGTTCTTCAGGACTTAGCTTATTGAGTGTCGGCTGTAATCTTACATTCATCTTGGCCTGGCGTTGCCTAAAGCAACAAAACTATGCGTGGTTCAGCGTCAAGTTCGCAACAGTACTATTGATAACAGTGCATTTGCTAGCTGGAACCTATGGCTGGTGGCGTTTAGTAGAGTTGCAGGATTTCAAGTCAGAATCGCAGATTGAGGTAGTCTCTTTACAACCCAATTTCTCCTTAGCACAACTGGCTTCTAATCCTGATCTAGCTTACTCGGAACGCCTTCGGAATATTGATTCTTTGTTGGATGATTCGAGAAAGGCCCTAGCGAAAACCCATCGAGAAGAAAAAGATTTACCAAGAATACTTGTTTGGCCAGAATCTACCTTCCCAGCCCCAATTTTTAAAGATGCCTCTGCTAAAGAGCTGGTCTCAAATTTTGCCAAAGAAAAACGGGTACATATTCTGCTCAGTACTGTGGACTGGGAAATGCAGGTAGATGGTAATTACCGATTTTTTGGAATTTCCGTTTTGGTTGACCCTGAAGGAGAGGTTGCCGGACGCTACAACAAGATCTTTTTAATCCCATTTGGGGAGAGTATTCCAGGTTCAAGTTTGTTTCCAAGTTGGGCTGCTTGGTTGAGAGAGATGATACCTAACATCTCAGAATTTGAGGCTGGCCAGAAATTCACAGCGATGCCAATTGGGGATGCCAAGATTTCGGCGCCTATTTGTTTCGACGGATTCTCACCAGAGATTATTCAGCAAATGGTCCTGAATGGGGCCAACCTGATTGTGTTGAGTGGAAACTTAGCTTGGTTTGGAAAATCCAATGCCGCCGACTATCTGGAAATGATTACGCGTTGGAGAAGTCTTGAGAACCGTGTGCCAGTGGTTTTTGCTACAAATAGCGGCTACAGTTCGTACTGGGATGCTACAGGTCAAGCTCTTACCAAGAGGATGGAACTCTTCGAGGAAGGATATTTAGATGCGGTAATTGATTTAGCCACTTATAATTCTTGGTATCGTGAGAAATCAGGGTGGTTAGTGTGGATCTATATTATCCTCAGTATGCTGGCTTTGGGATATTTGATTAGACGTAGGGAAAAGGCAACAACTAGTCAGGACGGCGCATCCGGCCTCTAATCCGGATTGGCTCTCCATAAACAGGATTCGTGCAAACCGTTTTCACAGTTTCCGTATACCAGTTACCACCGCGTTTTGCAGGAATGAGATTCTGGTTTAAATATTTTGCAATTTTGCTGTAACTGAGTTGCTCCATCTCTCTTTTTTGACGAATCAATTTAACAATTTCCACTTCCTCCTCGGCTGGGATCAATTTTTTATTCTGATAAACAAAGCCGTAGGGTGCATGGCCTACACGCTCTCCAATGCGACGCTTTCTCTCGATCAATTCGCGAGTTCTATCAGAAATCCTGCGTGATTCCCACTTCGACAAAATGCCGATGATGTTTAGAATGCGTTGTCCACAGGCTGTCGCTGTCTCAACGTTTTCCTCAATCGAGATTAGATTGACACCACTTTCATGACACAATTTCTGTAAAACTTGCTGATGAAGATGAAGTACTCGCACCAACCGATCCAATCGAGGAACAATCAAAGTTGTAATTTCGCCTGATTCAGCAAGTTGCAAAACTTCAGCAAGACCTGATAAATCAAGAGTTGCACTGGTTTCGGCTTCATCTTGGATTATTCTCTTAAGCGTAAGATTTCTAGCGGCTGCAAAGTGTCTGATTTGTGACTCCTGTTCTTCAAGGGTAAAACCTTTAGGCTGAGTGCGTTGATAGTTAATTCGAATGTAGCCATAAACCGCCATAGTTTGCCCTCTGATTGTCCCACTTGATTTCTGGGACTTCGAGTAGAGTAAGGAATTGGAAATTTAAATCATTTCGAAAGGTTTAGATGGTTTGTCGGAATAGTCAATCAGTTTGTCAGATAAAACAATTTTGTTTCATCATTTTGTCTTTTATCTTTTACAGTCTTTTTTCTCAGGATTTACTAGCGAATAATTACCTTTCACTGCTTCAAGAGGGATCCACTCTACGCTACGAACATTGGAACTTAGATCGCAAAGAGGTAACAGGTTACAGTAATTTCCTCCAAATTTACCAAAATGAGGAACAACAATGGGTCGAGCAAAATGCCAACACTAAACCTGACGGGGGAGTCTTTACTCGCAAACAGCTAATTTTCACAGACAATGGTGAGATTGAAGAATACACTGAAGAAGACCTGAGAGATGTTTATCAGGTCTCAACGACTTACCGGGGGTCAACTTCAGAGTCTGTCCTCAATAGAGCAGGCGAAATTCGGAATTTTAAGCAACAACTTGAGAAGGGCACGGTCCCTCTGGAGTTGATAATGTTGCACATGCGATTGCTCATGCCTGAGCTCTTGAAGGATAGGGAAGTTAAATTCCCCATTTATGCGTCGATGTTAGCTTTGGAATTGGAAGAGCAAGGACTGCCTCAATCTCTGAGCCAATTGGAAATGATTGCAGAGCCCATCAAGAAACGAAATTATTCAGCTCCATGGGGTGCCCAAGAAGCACTTCAAGTGGACCTTTATCCTGCATCATGGACAGTTCGAGCGCTACTTCCTGCGGAAAAAAGTCGATTTCGTTTTGTGATAGCGACGAGCACTCCATATTTGATCTTGGAGTTTGAAGAAGGCAAAACTCGTCATACACTACTTGAATGGGACAATGGGGATTCAAAAATGATTGATGAGCTCAAACCACTGTTTTGAAAATGTGATAGACCCTGAATGCTAGTCCCTGTTCATTCCAAAAGTAACAGATTGACCGAATCTTGATCAAGTAAAGAACCCCACAGGTATTTATGGAATTTTTGAAGAAGATTTTCAAAGAAGGCGGGACAAAGGATGAGGGCTATCAGGTGCATCTCAAAAAGGCCAAACAGCTATTGGACAGCCGTTTTTATGATCGTGCCTCTGTTGAGTACAATAAGGCTCTCCAGATTAATGCTCAGAAATCGATACCAATTGTTAAGAGACAATTTGAGGATGCAGAATCTGCAGGAGGCTTGGACCTTTTATCTCTTGGTCAGAGCTTACTGGTTTCATTTCCCAACAATCCGGAATTAGCTAATTTTTTAGGGAATTTATGTCGTCGCCACTCTCAGCCAAGAAAAGCAGAGAACTACTATAAACATGCGCTGAAGGTAAATCCAGACTACGAATGGGCCTCTTACAATCTTGCGGCAACACTGGCCCACAGCTATCAGTATGATGACAATGCGAAACTTTCAATCAGTGTCTTTGAGGTCAGAACCAGCTTTGTCCTGCCCCCGTTTGAGGATGAGCTAGCCCAACTGATCGACATGGAATTTAATGAAAAATATGCAGCGTGGGAAGCCGCAAAAGAAGCCGCAGAAGAAGCTGCCAAACTGGAACCAGAACCGAAAACATTTGACCAACCCGAACCAAAACGACTAAAAACTCCAAAAGAACCCGGTCAGCTTTTCTCAAAATTAAAATTAGCATGGAATAAAGCCCAATCACCACAAGACAAAGAAGAACCTTTCAAACTGATCTGTGCGCTTGGCTATCAACTACTATCTCAAAATCAAGCTGTCTCCTTCAAAGTTTTTGAATGGGCTGTGCAGCGAAACCCTCTTGATGCAAACCTACGTTGCTTTTTATTTTGTTCATTAGCCCTGAAGCAACCAAAAATTGCTGTTGAAAAGCTCATCGCCTTACTGGCAAAAGTGCCAAATCATCGCTATACCCTGATCAATTTAGGGTTAGCCTATCGCCGAGCTAATAATATTCAGTTGTCACGACGCTATCTCTTCATTGGCTTCGAAATGCTGCGGCGGTCCCAAGGAAAATACGAAGTTTCAGGATTGTTCGAAGAAGCCAAAAATTTACTTAGAAAAAACCGACACAAAGCTTGGGAGTTGCTGCATGATCTAAGACTGGATATGACGAAGCCAGAACAACTTTTACAGTTGGGGACCTTATCTCTAGAGTTCAAAGAATGGAATACAGCTCAGAGTTGTTTTCGTGAAGTTCTACTGAAGGATCCGAAAAATCAGCAAGCATTAGATGGGATGAAAACTATCCGCCAAGAATGGCTGGCGTTGGCACGAATTGCGGCTGATAAGAATAACTGGCAAGAATCGGTGCTGGGATATCAACTTGTAATCAGCGTTGAAGCAGACGAGGAAGTCTTGGAAGAAGCTTTGGAAGTCGCCAAGGGGCTCGGGAATCCAAAAACAATTCGTGAGTTCGAGAGAGAGCTTGCCTTGCAGAAGCAAAAAGATCGCCTGGCAATTGCCAATCAGCATTTGGAAAGAGCGATGATGCTCGAGGGGAAACGACAGGGGGCCGCAGCAATTCAGGAATATCAGCAATCAATCATTTTGTTGCCGCAGCACAAAGTTTTTGTGCAAATGCTTGATTGTTGTCGTAAATTTCGTCTAGACAGTCACGCAGAACAGCTCAGCGAATGGTTTGAGAAGGTACAGCAAGCTGATCCTGAAGAAGAAATTCCTCCACTAGAGATCGCTTAATACATGTGTTTCAGTTTGGTTAGGATGCCTTCTGTTTCAACAGTACTTCGCGCTTAATCACTCCCTCCGTTGTATAAACCTCAACCGTAAAACTCTTCTCCTCAGAATTCAGTGCGTAGGGTATCTCAAAGAGAAAATCATAAGATCCTCCTGCTAGAGTCATTGGGATCTTGTCAACATAAATGGCTTGGACAGGTTCGAAGGAACTAACTCTGAGATCCCAGCTTCCTTCAGGCTCAGAAACTATCGCTGAGCTTTCATTGAAAACAAGTACATTTTGGGTTTCAGATTCAGTGTACTTTGCAGCACGGCTTTGTCTCTCGCTTGAGAGTTTTCCGATTGATTCATGTTCAGCCGCACATCCCAAAAGAAAGCCAATCAGAAAGCACATCAACAATCTTTTCATGTCACCTCAAGGAGAAGGATTTATTCTTTGTAATTCAATCGTGCAGATCTCACCATTGATGTCCCACTCACTACCGGGGTTGTCCTCAAGCAGTAGTTTCTCACAAAGGGTTTCGGTGCAAACAAAATCCCGGTAAACATCGATCGCTTTGCCAACAATATCTGAGGACTTGTACCTAATTACGATGCGGTCCATGACCGCGAGGTCTTGTTCCTTGCGCATATGCTGAACTTTGTTCACAAATTCTCTCGCAAGACCCTCTTTGATGAGGGATTCATTCAATTGAGTGTCAAGTGCGATAGTTACACTACCAGAAGACTCTACCAACAGACCTTCCCTCTGTGAACGTTGAATAAGGACATCTTCAAGTGTCAGCGTAACCTCTCCGTCAGTATGTTGTAAGGTGACACTTCCTCCATCCTGCAATCTTCTGATGTTTTCCAAGTCAAGAGTCTTGATTTGATTAGCGACCTCCTTCATGCGCTTGCCCAAACGCTTCCCTAAAACTCTAAAATTTGCCTGTGCGCTCAATCCCACTAAATCCTCCTCATTTTCGGTGAGGACTAATTCTTTGATGTTTAGTTCATCCAGCAGCAGTGCATCCAGTTCATTCAAGATTCTCTGTGCCTCTGGATCACGTGTTATCAAAAATAATCTCTGAAGGGGTTGGCGAGTTTTCAACTGATGCTTGGAACGAAGAGCACGTCCCATGTTAACTGCGGCTAGGACAAGATCCATTCTTGTCTCCAACTCTGTATCCCTCGATTTGTCATCTACTGCTGGGAAGTAGTCCAGATGTACACTAATTGGGTCCCCTTCCCTTCGAAGTGATTCATAGATTCCTTCTGCAACATAAGGAACGAAGCACGCGATAATTTTCGAAAGATCTCTCAACACCAAGAACAGCGTAGCATAGGCAGACATCTTATCTTGACCCCTACCATCTTTCCAAAAGCGACGTCGGCTACGTCTCAAATACCAGTTTGTGAGGAGGTCGATGAAGTGAACAAAGGGAGCAGAAGCTCTGTTCAACTCATAAAGATCCATTGCAGAGTGAACCTCAGCAATGAGCCCTTGCAAACAACTCATAATCCAACGATCCAACGGATTCGTTTTTTCTACAGCTAGATTTGCTTCCGTCGGTTCCCAACCATCTATTTCTGCATAGGTTGAAAGGAACGATAGCGAATTCCACAAAGGCAAGAGTACGGAGCGAGTTACTTCAACTAAGCCTTGCTCCGAAAATCGCAAAGACTCTCCTTGAACCGCAACAGAGTTAAGCATGTATAGCCTGATGGCGTCAGCGCCATACCGATCCAACATTTCAACTGGATCAGGATAATTTTTGAGGCGCTTGCTCATCTTCTTGCCGTCTTCCGCTAAAATCAGTCCGTTGACGATACAATTACGAAAAGCGGGAGCATCGAACAAGGCCGCGGCATGGACCACCAGGGTATAGAACCAACCCCGTGTTTGATCTAGGCCCTCACAGATAAAATTTGCTGGGAAATTTTCTTCGAATAGTTCCTTGTTTTCAAAAGGATAGTGCTGTTGTGCGTAGGGCATTGCACCTGACTCAAACCAACAATCTAGTACTTCAGGAATGCGTCGATAGGTTTTCCCATTCTTGTTGATCAATAAATCATCCAAAAAATGCTTGTGCAGATCCGTAATTTTTTGACCAACAGCCTCTTCCAAATCAGCGACGTTTCCAAAACATAAAATATCCCCATCCTCACTCCTCCAGATGGGTAAAGGTGTACCCCAATATCGGTTGCGACTGATCGCCCAATCTCTCGCATTTTCTAACCATTTGCCAAAGCGTCCATCACGAATGTGTGTTGGCACCCAATGAACAGTTTGGTTGTGAGAAACCATTCGGTCTTTGATTGCCTCTACGTTAACAAACCATGTTGAGATAGCTTTGTAAATCAGTGGAGTGTCTGTTCTCCAGCAGAATGGATAGCTGTGCTGAATCGTGTCCTGCCTGAATAGTGAGCCTTGTTCTTTCAGCTCACGAATAATCGTTTTATCAGCCTCCTTTATATTCATTCCTGCGATAAAATCCATGTAAGTGCAGAAATTTCCCTCTGTATCCACAGGATCAAAAACAGGAATGCCTTCACGCTGACAGATTCTTAAATCATCCTCACCAAAAGCAGGGGCTTGGTGCACGATTCCCGTACCGCTTTCATCACTGACATACTCATCCAATAAAACTCGTCGTGCCTTAGAAAGATCAACTCTCCCATCGGCAAAACGGAATATTGGTTCATACGCTAGGCCCTCCAACTCCTTCCCAGCACACTTCTTAATAATTTGATAGCTGCCTTCTTCAAAGTATGCCGAAAGACGCCCTTCACAGATCCAATACTTCTCTTCACTTTCGTGGGGCTGCAAACAGACATAGTTCAAGTTCGGACCTGCACAGAGCGCAAGGTTGGAAGGTAAAGTCCATGGAGTCGTTGTCCAAGCGAGGATAAAGTTGTTTGGTTCGGATGTTAGGGCAAATTTAACCGTAACCGATGGATCTTGGGTGTCCTTGTAGTTCAAATTTGCTTCGAAGTTTGAAAGGGGAGTGGAGACTCTCCATGAATATGGCATCACTTTGACACCCTCATAGATGAGTCCCTTCTTCCAGAGTTGGTCGAAGATCCACCAAACCGACTCCATAAATGTCAGATCCATGGTCTTGTAGTCATTATCGAAGTCGATCCAGCGAGCCATTCTTTCTACGGTTTCTCGCCATTCACTTGCATAGCGGAGCACAATCTTGCGGCATTCTTCGTTGAAGTTCCCGACTCCAAATTCCTCAATATCAGGACGTCCCCTCAAACCCAAAGTCTGCTCAATCTCATATTCAACGGGTAATCCATGGCAATCCCATCCAAATCGTCTTTCTACACGATAGCCCTGCATGGTCTTGTAGCGGGGGATCACGTCCTTGATTGTTCCTGCTAACAAATGTCCATAATGTGGAAGACCAGTCGCAAATGGAGGTCCATCATAAAATATGAATTCGTTATCAGCCGGTCGTTCCTCTACCGATTTTCTGAAGATGTTTTCTTGTCGCCAAAATTCGAGAATTCGAGATTCCAGTTCAGGGAAATTGATTTTGTTCGAGACTGATTTCATCCGGAGTTAGCCACGCGTAAGTTGAGCAAATATGGAAAACAAAAGATCTTATTTATTTGGAAAATCTTAACTTTTTGCTTGCAATGAATTTGTTAAGATACTGGTAGACAAGGCACGACGCAAGCAAGGACATAAGCTTAAGGCTGGCCTGTAATTGCATTTAAGACTTGATGATGCTTGAATCTTCATTCGCAAGTGCTAAATTAATTGTTTAAGTTGCAATCTCAATTTCTCAAGGAATTGCAGCGCAACACAACTACTCATTGGAACCTGTAATGGTGCAGAGTTTCATCGATTCCTGTCGAGGAGAGCTTTATGGAAACGATCCGCATTTTTGATACTACGCTTCGCGATGGCGAGCAGTCCCCTGGTTGTTCCATGTCCGCGAAAGAAAAGCTACTACTGGCTCGGCAACTGGATCGGCTAGGAGTAGATGTGATTGAGGCTGGTTTCGCAGCATCGTCCCCTGGAGATTTTGAAAGTGTTAAGCAAATTGGACAACAAATTAGTCGAGCAAAAGTAGTTTCACTTTGCAGAGCCAGTATTTCAGATATTGAGCGAGCGGTTGATGCTCTAAAAGAATCTGAAAACTGGGGAATTCACACTTTCATCGCTTCCAGCCAACTGCACATGAAATATAAGCTGCAGATGGATGAGGATGAAGTGCTTAAGCGCTCGATTGAAGCTGTCGAGTTTGCACGCAAGCACACGGATTACGTCGAATTCAGTGCAGAAGATGCAACCAGAAGTGAACCAGAGTTCTTGGTCAAGCTTTTCTCTGCTGTAGTTCGAGCTGGTGCAACTACTCTCAATGTGCCTGACACTGTAGGTTATACCACACCTGATGAAATGTATGACTTAATCAAACTTCTGAAGAATGAGGTATATCAAGCAGATCAGGTGGTCTTCTCAGTTCATTGCCACAATGATTTGGGAATGGGTGTAGCTAACTCTCTGGCTGCCGTGAGAGCTGGAGCTCGACAGATCGAATGTACGATAAACGGTATCGGTGAGAGAGCTGGCAATGCTGCAATGGAAGAAATTGTGATGGCTATGAACACCCGTCAGCAGTACTTTGACTTCCAAACAAATATTGTCACTGAGCAACTTTACCCTACAAGTCGCCTACTGACTCAGATCACGGGTGTAGCAGTTCAACCCAACAAGGCCATCGTTGGGGCAAATGCCTTTGCACACGAAGCTGGAATTCATCAACATGGTGTGTTGAAGAATGCTTTAACTTACGAGATTATGACTCCACAGTCAGTTGGTATAAGACAGAGTCAAATTGTTCTTGGAAAACATTCTGGCCGACATGCATTGAGTGAGCGAGTGAAATCACTTGGTTTTGAACTTAATGATGTCGAGTTGAATAATATCTTCAAGGAGTTCAAACACCTTGCTGATGTCAAGCGACAGGTCTTCGATGAAGACATAGAGGCACTGATTACCAACAATGTTCGCAAACAAAACAATCGCTTCGAACTACAGCATTTGACTGTCACCTCGGGAACGACTTCTGTGCCCACAGCAACGATAACAATGAGAGTGGGCAACGATATTGTTCGCAAAGCTGGATTCGGTGATGGTCCTGTAGATGCTGCATTGAACACGATCAAGCAGATTACCGAACAAAACTGTACTCTAACTTCCTACGTAGTGAAAGCAATCACAGGAGGCACTGACGCCCAAGGGGAAGTTAGTGTAACTGTTGAAAAAGAGGGACAGCAAGTTACAGGACGTGGAGCTCACACAGACATCATTCTGGCAAGTGCACTCGCCTTCGTACATGCACTTAACCGACTGGAAGCAAGATCTTTTTCCATAAGTTTGATGACCCCCCTCCAGCAAGAAGCTGCTGCTGTCTAAGCGCTGATTGACAGACGGGTCTAGTAGGCCCGTCTTCCCTTCCCTAACGATTACTTTCCATCCCTCCCCGCAATTACCGTCAAGGTTCTGGAGCAAAACATTCATGAAAACTTATCGGGACGCCTCCAAGGAATTTGAGCCCAAATGGCGTCAACATTGGGATACTCAAAAGATTTTCAAGACCCCCAACCCAAACGAAGAGGGATTTGATAAGCAGAAGCCAAAATTTGTTGTCCTAGACATGTTTCCTTATCCTAGTGGCATTGGATTACACGTAGGACACCCACTTGGTTACATTGCGACTGACATTCTAAGCCGTTTTATGAGAATGCGTGGTTACAATGTCCTGTATTCAATGGGGTTTGATTCCTTTGGGCTTCCCGCCGAACAATATGCAATCCAGACCGGCCAGCATCCAGGGATCACAACGGACAACAACATTTGTAATATGCTGCAGCAACTAAAGATGCTGGGGCTGAGCCATGATCCAACAAGGCGATTCTCAACAACAGATCCAGATTACTTCAGGTGGACTCAATGGATCTTCCTTCAAATCTACCATTCCTACTACGATCCTACTGTAAGTTGGCAGGGGCCTGATGGTTACATGTCCCAAGGTAGAGCAAGACCTATTTCAGAACTCAAAGAAAAGCTACTTACTGGTGAGTGGCTACTTGATGGAGAAGGCACCCCCCGACCAGCAGTCTATTTTCCTGAGGGTCGACGGGCGAAAGATGATGAACTCAGAAGCGTTATCGACCGGGTAAGACTAGCTTACGTCGAGGAGTCACCCGTCAATTGGTGCCCTCAATTAGGTACCGTACTCTCCAACGAGGAAGTAACGAACGAGGGACGCAGTGAACGAGGAGATTACCCTGTTTATCGGAGACCACTTCGCCAATGGAACCTTCGAATCACCTGCTATGCGGATCGATTAATTCAAGATCTGGAAGATGTGAACTGGCCCAATGGCGTAACGGAGATGCAGAAGGCTTGGATCGGCAGAAGTCAAGGAGCCCGCATTGAATTTCCAGTTCAACTAAACAACGGAAAGCAGGCGCGTATCCCCGTATTCACAACTAGACCAGACACACTTTTTGGAGTGACATATCTAGTGCTGGCACCAGAACATCCGCTGGTTCAGCAAGTAACTGCTACGGATCAAGAGTCGAGCGTACTCGCGTTTCAAAAGAAATCCGCAAGAATTACATCCATGGCTGCTGGCGAAGATCTGGAAAAGAACGGGACTCCCACAGGCGGATTTGCAATTCATCCAGTCAGTGGGGACCAGATTCCAATCTGGATCGGTGATTACGTTTTGATGGAATATGGTACTGGTGCTGTGATGGGAGTTCCTGGACACGACGAACGAGATTTCTTGTTCGCCAAAAAATATCAGTTACCCATCGTACCTGTAATTCAGCCTCCATTAAGCTGGCTCAAATCAGAGACTCTTCAGGAAGAAGCAAGCGATTGGACTGAAGAACAACTACTAGATCTGTACCATCGCTCCCCAACAGAATTTCAAACTTCCTATACTGGGCCCGGAACCTGTTTCCAATCAGCTCATAAGAATTTGAGTATTGATGGACTGGACAATGAAACTGGGAAGTCGAAAGTTGGTGAGTGGCTTGCTGAGAAAGGATTAGGACGACCACAAGTGCAGTATAAACTACGCGACTGGCTCTTCAGTCGACAACGGTACTGGGGAGAGCCCTTCCCAGTCGTTTTTGATATCGAAAATGATCTGCCATATCCGCTTGATGATAGTGAATTACCCGTTCAACTACCTGAACTAGATAATTTTGAACCTAAGGGCAGTGAAGATCCTGATTCGCTACCTGAGCCACCCTTGGGTCGCGTGAAAGATTGGGTAAACGTACATGGTGTAATCCTACCGAATCAATGTGTCCGTTTGGTCTGTAAAGAACAGGCATCACAAGGTTTTCTTGAAGTTGAAGGTCAACTTCTACCCGTTCAGGTTTTTCAGCGAGACATGAATTCTATGCCCAACTGGGCTGGATCCTGTTGGTATTACTTACGTTACATGGACGCTCGAAACGATCATGCGATGGTAAACTCAGATATCGAACGCTATTGGACATTGGATGGAAGTTCTCCAGAACATAAACCAGCCGGCGCAATTGATCTGTATGTGGGAGGAACCGAACACGCTGTACTTCATCTTCTATACTCACGTTTCTGGCACAAGGTACTTTATGACCTGGGACATGTTTCAACTAAAGAACCCTTCCAACAATTATTCAATCAGGGAATGATCACGGCCGATGCTTACAAGGATTCCAGAGGGGCCTATGTTGATATTCATGATGTTGAGGTAAAACACATCAATGGAGTGGCGAAGGCATTCCACAAACCGACTGGAAATGAGCTTGAAATTGATCCTGGAAAAATGGGGAAACGCTATAAAAACGGTATTCCTCCTGAGGAAATTTGTGATCTCTACACTACTGACACCTTCCGATGTTACGAGATGTACCTAGGGCCCCTTGATGCTGGCAAGCCTTGGAAGCAGGAATCGATTATTGGAATTCAACGTTTCTTGGCTGGAGTGTGGAATCTGATGGAGATCACCCTCCCAGATGCAGAAGTCAGTATATCCACAAAACTTGAGCGAATGATGCACAAGACTATCCGCAAGGTAACCGAGGATGTTGGTCGTTTACGAATGAACACTGCGATCGCAGCGCTGATTGAATGTAAAAACGAATTTGCCCGCCAAGAAAAACTACCCAAAAGTTATTTGAGAAATCTGGTCCTGTTGACATCACCGTTCGCTCCCCATCTTGGGGAAGAAATGATGTCTATTCTCGAACCGGAAGAGCATTCAACCCAAAAGTCGGTTCTCCGATACAATTGGCCCGATTTCGAACCTGAAAAGTGCTTAGAAGACTCGATTGAAGTACCCTTGATGGTTAATGGAAAAAAGAGGGACGCTATGGTAGTAGCAGTAGATATTAGTGAGGAGACTCTTAAAGAGATGGCGATGAGCAACGAAAAGGTATTATCTCATCTCAATGGCAATTCACCGAAGCGGGTGGTGGTTGTCATGCAACCCAACCGCAAGTTGGTGAACATTGTTGTCGGATCAGGCAACAACAAGTGAGGCTTCGGGGAAATGTTCTTCAAGGAAGCGTGTCAGTCTCTTGACTGAAATAGGCATTGAGGTCTTTAGCTCTGGTGCGAATAGAGAGACTCGATACTCCTCTAGTAGCCAGAAGAACTCATCTAGATTCTTGCGTTGATTCCAATTCAAATCCACCAACTTCAACTCTTGATAGACCTCAAGCCAAGGCTGTAACTGCAGGCTTTTCTCTTCATCTTTAACAGGATTGTGATCAAGACGTTCTGCGCGAACTCTGATTCCTTTCAGGTATCTTTGAACATGAGCCCAACGCAAGTAAGGTAATTTTGCAACAAAATTGGTGGGTACTAGATTTTGTAAATGCTCCTGCAAACAATTAAGGTCATTCATATTTTTACTGTTCTGACGAATAGTGGCACGAGTCTTCTGTTCTGCCTGCAAAAGCAGTCGCAACTGTTCAATGTAACGTGACAATAATTTTGGCAGCCGATGCTTCGCTAATTTGAGCTTCGCCAGAAATTCTTCTTCAGATTCTAACCACTCAAACTCAAACAAGTAATCCAGCAGAGCTTTTTTGGATCCCTGCTTTAGTTGTCCAAAGGTTCCAAAACGCCTGTATTCATCTCTTAGTTCTTCCAATTTCCAAAGCTCCTGCTCCAGCCAGACTAACTCTGGTCCTACAGCCAAGGCCATCAACTTTTTCATCGCAGGATGTGTTTTACGCTGAGCTTCATCTCTAGTGTGAAATAAGGTTCTTAAAATACTACCATCTTCTTGAATCAGTAGACCCGGATATGCGTATAGTGGAATACCGTGATTCACCTCAAGTTCGATACGTTGAGGTAAACGCTCAAACGTCCAATTCTGAAGATTATCCTGTTCCCAGAATTTCAATGCGTCCTTCCAAGCTCTTAAATCTTCCCTGAATTCTTTGTTATTCCCTCGTTCGCGGAGCTCATTTTTGCGCTTTGAAATTAGCTCTTCGAGATTCCGACCAGCTGTGACGATCTTCTGATTAGTATTTCTGACTTCCACTCTCATTTGGAGATGGAAAGGCAACTCAATATCCGCCCATTGAGAAGGTTTCAATTTAATCTGATAACGCCTTTCAATCAGTCGACATAAACTTACCAAAAAACTTTCATCACATGGTTTCAGTTCGGACGCTAACTTTGCTGAGGTTTCAGGAAGTGGCACAAAGCTTTTCCTGATAGACTTGGGCAAAGCCCTTAAGTAAAATTGGATTTTCTCAGCCCAAATTCCGGGAATCAACCACTCTAGGGCGTATTCATGTAGGTGCGGAATAGAAGCATCTTGTAACTGCAAAGTTACACCATCAGGTTCCTTTGTCGGTGCAAAAACATATCGCAAGGGCATCTTGAGATCACCGACTTCCCAAAAGTCTGGATATAGCTCACTAGAAGGAGGTTTCAGTGTTGAAGGTGTAATTTCACTCTCCTCAAGAAAGAGAAAATCTCCCTGACCTGATTTTCTTTTTGTTTTCAGAAGGCGATTCAAATCATGGAAGGACGCAACATTATGGATTTGCTCCTGGTAGAAAGCTTCTAGCATGGCATCTACCTCTTCTCGAAAATCTCGACGAAGCTTTGCCCCTTTACTCAAAACTAGTTCACGCAGTTCATTGTTGTGCTTGAAAAAAGGATAGTATTGACGCAACCCGCCATCAATTAATGCTTCCCTTACGAAGATTGCAGTAGCTTCGGCTGGATTGACTCGACCGTAACTTACTCTACGTTTTTCAACGATTGTCAGGCCATACAAAGTTACTCTTTCCCAGGCCTGAACAATCCCTGTTTCAGGATCAAAATGTGCTTCTGAGTAATGCCGCTTACAAAGCTTACCGCCAATTTGCTCTAACCAATCAACCTTGATATTGGCGATCTTTCTTGAGTATAGACGTGAAGTCTCAACTTGCTCTCCAGCTAATATCCACTTTCCAGAGCGTTTATAGACCCCAGAACCTGGAAAAACCCAGAGTTCCTTGCCTCCAATAGAAGAATATTGCTGTTTGTCTTTCTGCCTAGCTATGCAATTGAGATAACCGGAGAGAAGTGCTCGATGGATGGCATCATAGTCGATTCCGACCTCAAAAATTGACTTGGGCTTCGTTTCCTCTTTGGTAGGACGATTTAATCTAAACTTCGGAACTGCCCTATTGTCCGACTCTTCGAGTTGTGCTTCGACAACTGGCAAGGCTTGCAAAGACTTTAGAGGATACTTTCCAGAATCCTTCAAAATAGAACTGAGTTGGTGATGGATGTCTCTCCACTCTCGCATTCGCACAAATGAGAGAAAGTTCTGTCGGCAAAACTTCCGCATCTTGTTTTCGGTCTTCAGTTCATTCCACTGCGCCTGATAAGCCCGCCAGACGCTTAACAGAGTAATGTAGTCTGACTCTCTGCTAACAAAACTACTGTGCATCTGGCGAGCTTTCTCTTTTTCTTCAGTTGGAAACTCTCTTGGATCCTGAATTGACAAACCAGCTGCAATTACAAGCATTTCACTAAGGACGGACTCTTGATGGGCCTGAAGTAACATTCGGGCTGTTTGAGGTTCAATAGGAAGAGTAGCCATTTCTCTACCCAGTGGTGTAAGCTGCATGTTATCAGTGACGGCACCTAATTCACGAAGTAGTTTTTCACCCTCCCGAATTGCGTGACTGCCCGGTGGATCAATGAAAGGGAATTCCCGGATATTCCCTAGTCGCAAATAGAGCATTTGCAAAATCACACCAGCAAGATTGGAACGTAAAATTTCTGGCTCTACGTATTCTCGACGGTTCTGCAAAGACTCTTCTGAATAGAGCCGAATACATACACCTGGAGCAACTCGACCGGCTCGACCGGCTCGCTGAAGCGCAGAACTCTGTGCAATTGGCTCTACTGGAAGTCGCTGAACCCGATTTTTCGGACTGTATCGGCTAATACGTGCCAACCCAGAATCAATCACATACCGAATTCCAGGAATCGTCAGGGATGTTTCAGCAAGATTTGTTGAGACAATCACCTTGCGTTGGCTGGTGTTCTGAAAAATCCGATGTTGTTCTGCTTGGGTCAAGCGACCATAAAGTGGAAGAATCAGAACTGTGGAATTATCCTGTCCAACTCTTTGACACACCTCACGAATCTCCCCTTCTCCTGCGAGAAAAGCTAAAATATCCCCATCATATGTTGTTTCTAACAATTCCCTGATCGTATCCACCATGGCATCTTCAACTGTGTAATCTCCTTGATTCTCAACTTCGGGATCAATCGGGCGATAATCTATTTCAACGGGATATCTTCTGCCTGAAACTTCGATAATTGGCGCGCCTGAGAACGCCTCTGCGAATCTGCCAGTATCAATACTAGCTGATGTTATAATGAGCTTTAGATTGCTGCGTTTCGGCTGTAACCTCCGAATGTAACCAAGTAGGAAATCAATATTGAGAGAGCGCTCGTGCGCTTCGTCGATGATCAATACCTCATAGTTTTCCAAAAACCGATCAGACTGTGTTTCGGCTAATAATGTCCCATCTGTTAAAAGCTGAATAAGCGTGTTTGGGCTAGTTTTATCAGAGAAGCGGATTTTGTAACCAACTTCTTCACCAAGGTTACATTGCAGCTCTCGAGCAATTTGCTGGGCAATGGAGATTGCAGCAACTCTACGAGGTTGAGTACAGCCAATCTTGCCAGCTATGCCATAGCCTGCTTCCAGGCACATCTTAGGCAATTGGGTGGTTTTACCTGATCCTGTCTCACCAGCTACAATTAAAACAGGATACTTTTGAATTGCACTAATGATCTCCTCTCGGTTATCAACAATGGGGAGACTTGTGTTATATTCAGGAATTCTATGAAGACTCGCTCGTTTACCACGGAGTGCACTTGATCGTTCAATCCGGATCGCAAGTTTCAGAAGCGCATCTTCATTGAGTCTTTGCTGACGTTCTGCTCTCTTCAATTGTTCAAACTGTCGCCGAAATCGAAACTGATCTCGCAACATCACATCTTGTAACTGGGTTTCTAGTTCCGACAACATGGCTGCCTCAATAGACACACAAAAAAGATCAGAAGTGGAGACCTACATCTTCTTGGCAATCAGCCTAGATGGTTTCATTGCTCGCAATAATGGAGAGATCGATTGGCTGTAGAAATTTAATTCAGATGACCCTCATGAGGATTATGGCTTTGGAGAATTTCTCAAGCGTATGGATTTGGTCATGGGCCGAAAAAGCTTTGAGAAAGTTCTCAGCTTTCAGAAATGGTCTTATTCAGGGAAACCTGTTCAGGTATTGATTCGGACTTTGACATCTCTTCCAGTTACCGTATCTGGTTTGGCGGAGCTCGCACCAAAACTGACTCCGCACGAGCTTTTGGATTATTGAAAGAGATTAGGATGGCAGCGTATCTACTTGGATGGAGGAGAAGCAGCAAGATCGTTTCTAGAGTACGGTTTGGTGAAACAACTTACTCTAACAAGTATTCCAATCATCTTGGGTGCTGGCAAACCGCTCTTTGGAAGTAGGGTAGACCCCGTGATTCTCCTGACATAGTCAAGAGGGTATCGTGAGTCCCCCTCCGAACCGTGCTTGCAACTTTCACTGCACACGGCCCTCCACGTTTTATTAAGCGCTAGCTTTACATCGAAAGTCTGGAAGTTTACCTACATGAAGCAGGTCGTGGCATTCGATGCAGAGATCGATCTTCTTGCGATTTCTCGCAATCATTACTTTCTCCCATTTCTCTTTACCTTCTTTGATGTCTGCCATTTTCCGGACATGGCGAACCTCAAAGTAACCTCCAGTTTTCCCGCAGTATTCACATTCTTCAGCGTTAAGTCGTTCGACAATTTTAGATCGTCCAGAATGTATTGAGGAGTTGTACTCTTTGTCTACATCTGTTTTGGCTTTTGCTATTCGATTAATATCTTTTAGCTTAAACCAATGTATCTGATACTTGCCATCTTTTATCGTTATACGTTTGTCATTTCCGTCTGTATAACGTTTGTAGACTTGGGCTAGACTAATCTTGTGCTTGGCAGCAAGTGTCTTCACAAGACTTGTTTGAGCAATGTAGTGTAGAAATCCTAATCCTTGGTGGAAGTTGATGCCAATTTTGCAGAATTCCGCAAAATTCCTCATTTCCCCATTATATTGGGCAAGGATTTCGTAGTCACTGTTATTCAGAAGCTCTGCACGGTGCAATGCTTCCCAGTTGCTACCATTGTTAAGTTTTCCATATCGCTTGCGCTCCATGAATTCCTTAACTTTTGATGGCGGTATTAGTAATTCAATCTTACCAATACCCCATCTTCTTCTCCTAATCATTGTTCCTTCTTTCATCTGGCGTTTAACTCTGGTGGCATTTGCTTTCAGAGTTTGACTCACTAGACGGTATCCAAGGAATAATGCTCCTTTGCTATGATGGGAAATTTTAGTTTTCTCTTCTGAACATTCTAACGAAAGTGTTCTTTGGAGAAATTCTTTAATCCCTTTCATGATGACTTCGGCTTCTGCTTTACTTCCAATGAAGTCTAGCAAGAAGTCGTCAGCATACCGTGTGTACTGAAGTCTTCGGAAGTTCTGATCGAGTGGGTCATATCTCCTTGTCCTCAGTGTTTCATCAGTTAATTTTTCCAGTTCTTTGACTAGTTCTTTCCTTGTCTTGCCTGCATCAAAGGACTGTGGGCCCTTTTCGCTATCTGGATAGATTTCAAGATTTTCATCTCTCATTCGATTCAGATGTCTGCGCAACCGTTGTTTAGATTTATCTAGTTCTTTGTACTCTTTATAGACTTTTCTCTCTTTTCCCTTGTGGGTCTGTTGACAAAGGTCTGTTATGAATACATCCAGTTCATGTAGGTATATATTTGCGAGAACAGGACTGATAACTCCTCCTTGTGGCGTACCACTATGGGTTCTGTTAAATTTCTAATCCTCTGTATATCCTGCCTTGAGCATCCACCCAATGAGTGCAATGAAGCGCTCATCGTCGTTTTTCTTCTTCAACAGCTTTACCAGTATATGGTGATCGATGTTGTCGAAGTAACCTTTGATATCAAACTCAATGAACCATTTAGTTCCTTGGAATCGTTTCTGTGTGCTTATTAAGGCATCATGAGTACCGATTCCTTTGCGGAATCCAAATGAGAACTTAGAAAATACTGGTTCGTAGATGGCATCCAGAATAATTCTGCAGGCTTCTTGAACCAGTTTATCTGTGAATGTAGGTATACCAAGCGGTCTTTGCTTACCATTACTCTTAGGAATGTATACCCTGCGTGTTGGCTTGGGACGGTACGTGCCATTTCGCAGTTGGTTCATAATCTCTTGACTACGTTCCACACTGTGTCCATCAGCAGTTACCCCATCTACTCATTTGGTGGTTGCACCATCATTAGAAGAGATGTTGGCATAAGCCAGTTCCCAGATCTTTGGTTTATTTGTCAGAAGCTTGTATAAGTCTCTGGGCTCTTTCCCCATTGATCGAACACTTACTTATACCATCCAATCTCTTTCTAAGGTTTTGGGTGGACATCCGTCCTCCTTATGTTGATTGGTTGGTAATGTTAAAACGCTGTCTCACTTCCCCCTTCTCCCACTTGTCTTCCTTACGGTTGACCGTTTTCGTCTTTTGTTACCTACTAGACTTATACGTCGTGGGTAGGTCAGATTGGGTACTGACTGCAGCCCTCATTACAAAGACTACGTTGGGTACTATTGAGACTCCGTGACCATACTGGTGTTAGACGAACTTAATCGCTTCTCACCAGCTAAAGGCCATCCCGTGTTTCCAGTTGAATTCAGATACGACAGACTTAGGTTCCCAACTCAGACCTGTTCTACTTGATATGGAAGTGTGTCTCTGCTGGTCGATCAGTCTCAGGTGGATCTGTCCCGTCGGAAGGCGTATTTCCTTCCTCCTGCAGCAGAGTTTCAACCGTAGGGCGCTATCTTCGCACTAGCGTTAAGCTCTTTTTGGTTGAAAGGACTGGAGTTCCATCTAGGTCTTTGGGTTCAAGTAGTATAACTTTAACCATATCTGTCTAGCCCTGATCCGCACCTACACCTGAGCTACCTTGATGCGTTCATAGACCTTCTAACGTGGATGCTATGTTCGGCACTTCCTTTCGGAATCTTCGAGGGTGTTACCACCCGTGCTTAACCACGCTGGGCTTCGGATATATCGACAATCCGAGAGTCAGTTCTTAGGCCGACTCGCTGATATTCAACCGTTTATACGGCGCACATACGCTTCCAGAAATCATCCTAAATCACCTCCATACCAAGAGTTATGATTCCGGATTAGTACAATCGGATTATGAGGTAATCTGAACAATTTCAACCATTCTGAATGTGAATAATGCCCTAAGCAAACAACTCCTCAAGCTCAGCCCATCGATCATAAAGTTGCTGAACTCTGCCTTCTGCTGCAACTAACTGATCAGAAAGTTCCTGTAGCTTTGCCAAATCGTTTAGGTTCTCTGGAGCGTTTAACCGGGCTCCAATTTGGACCACCTCACTCTCCGCTTTTTGGATTTTTCCTTCAATTCTTTGCCATTCTTTTCTGTCTTCATGACTAATCTTTTTACCACCTTGTTGAATCTTTTTCTGAGGTTCAGTTCCTGTGGAGTTCCCTCTCTGGTGCAATTGCCACTGCGCATAATCCGCAAAAAAATCAACGCTTCCATCATCCTGTAGACAAATTAGGTAGTCGCTGAGCCGATCCATCAAATACCTGTCATGGGTAATCAACAAAATCGCTCCGGGAAAATTCATTAGACTCTCTTCCAAAACTTCTAAAGTAGAGATGTCTAAATCATTTGTTGGTTCGTCAAGTAGGAGAACATCTGCTGGCTGTAGCATCAGGTTGGCAATCAAAACACGGGCACGTTCACCACCCGAAAGTTGACTGAGGGGAAGAGTCAGCTTTTCTTTCGGAAAGAGGAACCGGCTTGCCCAGGCTGCCACGTGAATAGGACGTTCCTGATAGATGACTGTATCCCCAGCCGGTGATAGGGCCTGTTTGAGTGTCTGATTCAGTGACAGTTGATCGCGATGTTGATCAAAGTGCACCACCTTAAGATTTTCAGCCCAGCGCGTTTCCCCCTGATCTGGTTGAATTTCTTTCTTCATCAACTTCAGAAGGCTGCTTTTCCCACTACCGTTTTGACCAAGTACGCCCAAGCAAACGCCAGCTTGCAGTGTTAGACTCAATTTGGAAAAAAGTGGCTTAGCTGGGTACCCAAAAGTCACATCAAGTAACTCTATTAATTTTCGAGTTTTCCGATTAGATGCATCAAAGTTGACTCCTACTTGGCGGTTTTGAGAATTAAGCATCCTTAGTTGATCCAACTCTTTTCGTAACACCTCCGCATTTTCAACACGGAAGCGAGCCTTAGTGGTTCTGGCTTTGGGGCCTCTTTTCAACCACTCGTCCTCGCGGCGCATTTTATTGGCCAGCGTCTCTTGCTGGGCTTGCTGGTTCCGAATGAATTCCTCTTTCCTGTCCTGGAATATTTCGTATGGACCATCAATTCTTAGAAAACCTAAGGGATAGCTCTTATTCAGTTCAATCGTTTGGTTCGTCGTATGCTGTAGAAATTCTCTATCATGGCTCACCAAGACGAATGAGAAGGTTGCCTGCCTTAGCAGCTCTTCCAGCCAAAGCACTCCCTCCAGATCAAGATGATTAGTTGGTTCATCCAACAGCAACATATCTGGCTGTTGGATTAATACTTGGCCCAGCGCAACACGCTTTCGCCAACCACCAGATAGTTCTCCAACAGGGATTTGCGAATCAAGGATACCAAGCGTTCTTAAAGTTTCTTGAACTTTGAAAGGTCGCTCTGAAGCACTTACATGCTGGGAAATTTTCTCTTCCAAACATTCTTGAACCGTAGCTGTATCCGAGAAGGCTTCCGTTTGTGCAAGATAGGTAATCTCACATTGTCGATTTCTAGAAAGAACTCCATCGTCTGGTTCTTCCATACCTGCAAGAATCTTCAAAAGCGTAGACTTACCCGAACCATTTGGACCGATTAGCCCAACTTTTTCATTTGTGTTAAAACCCAGGCTCAATTCCTGAAAAAGGGGCAGTAATCCATATGACTTGGTCAAGCCTTGGACGCTGACTAGAATGCTCATTTTGAGGTGTTATAAGAGGAGACTTGGTTACAAATTAAACCAAGAAAATTCAGAGGTATTTAGAAAAGAGCCCACTTCCCTTGTTGGTCCAGCGCAATTTTTTACGCTTTCCAAGCAATGGGATATTAATCTTACCAAAACCCACATCAAGGTGTAACTTACATTCAGTCCATTTTTGGATGTACTAACATTCAAACCGTTCTTATGAGCTTTCTGGACTTTGTAAGAAAATCCCATAGCTTTCGATTATTCCTCGTCAATCTCTTCCTTGCCAAATGTCAAAACCTTAGTGGCAAAGGCTACCGTTATTTCAAAATTCTCGTCATCAATTGTGGTCATTTCCACTAGTTCATCATCGATTTTTGCAATTAGTTCCTCTGTCTCAGCTTCAGACAAAGCTTGCTCCATCACCACTAACCCATTGACCAAACCGTAAAGTGAGTAATGAATATCTACCCTTCCTACTGGACCTTGTTCAACTTGGTCACTAATGAAGATACCATAGATTTCCGAATGCGGCGTACGCATATATCTGTGAAATTGAAATGCCATTTTTTTCAGAAAATTTTGATCGTCAGTAATTTTTCCGCACAATTCTTAGACCGAATCGATCCCGACTGCTGCGGGACTGTTGGCGAGCACTGCATCGAATGTGCTTCGGTTCGGCACCTGGAAGTAAATTGACAATGCCACCTCCCCTTAACACATTACCTCTTCCACTCTGGGAAAGCGGGTTGAGCTCCGGCAGATCACGATAACTTTTTTGATATTTATCTGCTGTCCACTCTGACACATTTCCACTGAAATCAAACAAACCAAAGCTATTTGGTGCATAATTTCCCACAACTTGGATGGGCACCTTGGAGTAAGCAGATTCTGTTTCGGAAATTTTATCTTTACCGTTCCCAAAGCGAACTTTTCTTCCCCCTTCACGGCAGGCGTATTCCCACTCAGCCTCTGTAATCAAGCGAAATTCTTCACCTGCGCTGATTTCATTTAACTTTTTAAGGAACCGATTAGCCTCTGAGAGAGTTACTTCCACAGGGTATCTTGATGAAGCATTTCGGCTGGCTGGTTTCCCCATGACTTCCTCCCAGGCTTGCTGATTTACTTCTGTCGTACTGACCCAATAGGAGTCGAGCACAACATTTCGAACCCATTTTTCATCAGGATTTCCTTCTCCGAAGATATCACCCATCTCAAATTGTCCCCCTAGAATGAAGCGGTATTCCATTCCGGTCACAGGATCCGTCCAAGAGGGTTTTGAGGAAGGACCTTCTGGCTTGGATGGCTTGTCTATCAGGGAAGCATGAGAAGAATCTGGATCAACAGAGGTTGTGGAAGTTATCTTTGTATTAGTCTTTGGCGATGTCTTAACTTCAAGTCCATTGTACGCGGCAGGGGCTAACTGGACACTACCAGCCTCAAGAGTTTCACCTTTCCAATTCTGCAACCGATAGGTTAGGTCTATCCCTCGGCCTGTAATCAGGTAGTCACCCCGGAGAAGAAATTTCGACTGAGCAGGACGACTGACTTCCTTGAGTTGGCTGGCAAGACGACTGCGAAAGACTGCGGCAAACTCTGTGATTTCCTCTGATCCTCGGAGTACTGGAGGATAGACATACACCTTTTCAAGATTTTTCCATGGATCAGCCAATATCTGAACTGCAACTTCGATCGTCTGTGGATTTTGTTGAAGTTGCTTTATTCGATCATTAATAGATGTGACAGATATTGTAAGTTGAGGTAGTTTTGCGCCCAGATAGCGTGCAATCAGTCTTAGCAACTGTAGTTCTTCGAGAACAGGTAGAGCAGCTTTTAGGCTAGGGATCGCACGAATTGGATCGCTAATTGTTCCAATCTTCCAAGAATCGTCTAATTCCTTAATTAGTTCGTCAATTTTGAGTTCGTAGAGTGGCAGAGAGGTAGCAGCGTCAAGGCGTGCAGTAGCGAGGTAAAATCCATCTTTTTCAGTGATTTCAATCGCACTACCAAGGATAGGTAATTCTGAAGTGACGCTCAGCCGTTGGCTTGCAGTTTGGTTGAATTCTTCATTTCGAAGTTCTTGAGCTGAATCAATCTGGCTTTCAACATTAGCAGCTATTCTAAAGGATAGTTCAGCGAGTGCTGCTTGCTGTGCCTCTTCAGAGCTTAGTCCCTCCCCTGTTGCCTGCAGAGAAACTTGCTGTCCATTGACAACAAACGGGATCATCAAGAACCACCACAATCCAAGAAGAAGTCTGTTCATAAGAGACTTTTAGTGTTTTCTTGGATTTTCTCACCTAGTTGTTTTGAACCATCCTTCGTCTTCTCCCATAGTTCTTTCAAAGAGTTTTCTACTGCTGAATCATCCTCACTTTTCTTTTCTGAATCAGAAAAATTCCACCAAGCACTTGAGTTGTCAGGATTTTCCTCTGACCGATTCAGTTCATCATATTTTTTTGTCGACCATTCCTTAGCGGTCTGCCAACCATCTTTTGTTTTTTCTTCTAGATTCTCTCGTAGCGGCTCACTATCATCCCAAAGCTCAGCAGATTTTTCACCAATTGCCTCCCTAAGTGGTTCACTGTCATCCCAAGTATCTCGCACTTTCTCACCTACTGTATCGGCAACATCTTTAGACTTATCCCACAAGCCTAAAGCTTCCTCTTTAAGGGATTGAGCGTCGATAGCCCATAGGGAAGAATTTGCCAGCAATAGTGAGAGGATCAGGAGCTTAGCCTTCTTCATCTTGCTGACTAGATACTTTGTTAGCGTGGTAATCTTGCTGCAATTCCTGAAATTTCTGACTGCCAGTATCTTTGACTTGCTGCCATAGCGTCATCATCAATTCTTCTACATCTGTATCAGTTGATTTCGCTGTTAAAAAAGCCAAATTTTGCAAGATTGCTTCAAGGTAGGCTCGATTTTCCAGAGTGAGTTGCAGCAAAAGTTGATTAGCCTCATCTTGAGATTCAAAGTTCCAGTTAGGGCGAATTTTGACGCTCATATAGATGACTTTTTGGAGGGTTAATATCAGTCTAAACAGCGGATGTCAGGCACTTCTCTGTAGCGCTCAGAGTAATCCAAACCGTAACCGACAACAAAGCGGTTGGGAATTTCAAAACCAATGTACTTGGGTTCAGTCTGAATATCCCTAGGAATCTGCTTAGATAATAACGTACAAACTTCTAAGGAAGCCAAATTTTCTGACCGTAGGTGCTCTAGAATTTTGTGCAGAGTCAACCCACTGTCGAGGATGTCTTCAACAACTAAAACATTTGCATGCCGTAGATCTGGCAGTTCAGAAAGTTGTAATTGCCCTGAACTGACCTTCGCATCCTTGTAGCTTGAGGCTCGGATGAATTCGATACGACACGGAATCGAAAGTTGTCTTGCCAGATCTGCACAGAAAAGAAACGAACCTTTGAGTACGACAAGCAAGACCAAAGGTTGATTCTTATAGTCCTCGCTAATTTTACGCCCTAATTCTTCCACACGTTTTCGGATTCGGTCTGAATCAATCAGAACTGGCAGAGTGTTAGAAGGAGGAAATTCTGTTTCACTCATTAGTTCTTAACCTCTACACGTTGCTGCAAGCGAATGTAGTCTTCAAGGATGGCCATGCTTTCAAAAAGATAGGCATCACTCCGAATGGTTGTTTCGTCATTTGAAGTCGTCACTTCCTCAGAATCTTCTTGTGTGGTATCCTCCATCGTCTTGCGGGCACTAGCCATCTCTTCGTCCCTCTCCTCTTTTCGCTTTGCTGCGTCTTCCTGCATTTTCAAAATACTTGTGTACTCCAGCGGCTTCACATTGGTCAAAAATTCCTGAACATTCTCTTCAATTTCTTTGAAATCTGTATCCTTGGAAAGTCGCTCATTTGAATACTGATGCAACTCATTAATGTAGCGTCGAATATTACCGACCGGCGTGTAGGAGATTGGTGAAATCGCTTTCCAAGGCAGCGCATTTTCTAAAGTGGATTCCCCAAGATCACGAGCATTATTAATGGATGGCAAGATCATGTCTGTTTCCACACCACGATTTTGGGTAGACCACCCGGAGACCCTATAAAATTGTGCAATGGTCACTTTCAGTGCCCCATAGCCCTCAGGAAGTTGCACAATGTTTTGTACAGTACCTTTACCAAATGTTGTTCGGTCACCCACTAAAATAGCTCGTTGATAGTCATGCATTGCTCCTGCAAGTATTTCGGAGGCAGATGCACTGAAGCGATTTAGCATGACCAATAGCGGGCCTTCGTAAATAGCTTCTTCTCGACTGCGATGGACTGTAATCCTAGCACCACTGGCTTGACGAACAATCACAATTGGCTTACGGCCAACAAACAATCCGGCCATAGTGATAGCTTCGTCAAGACCACCACCGCCATTGTTTCTAAGATCTAAAATCACTCCATCCACACCATCCCGCTTAAATTGCTCCAAATGAGCCCGAACATCACGAGATGAACTCTTATAGTTGTTCGGATTCTGTCGTCGGTCATTGAAATCAACATAGAACGAAGGTAGTTCAATAACTCCTATTCTGTAAGCCGCAGGACTTTCTTCAGTAGATGCCGTCGGTTCAAAAATTTCTGCTTTAGCTTCACCATCCTTCAGAATAATTTTATCGCGAACTATAGCAAAATTGAGGGTATCAAATCCGTTTTCATTCTTGCGCATAACTTGAAGACTAACTGTGGTCCCACGCTGTCCACGGATCAGCTCAACGACGTCATTCAAGCGCATATCAATTACGCTTTCGAATGGCTCTGTCCCTTGTGCAACAGCAATGATCCGATCATCGACAGCTAATTTTCCATGCCGTGCAGCTGCACCACCAGGAATAATCGAGTTCACAACGGTATAGCCATCTTCCCAGCGCAACACCGCACCGATACCATCCAAAGAGAGTTTGATCGAAATATCAAAGTTCCTCAGATCCTCCGCAGCCATGTAAGTCGAATGAGGATCATAGGCGCGTGTAAGAGCATTTAGATAAAGCGCAATTACATCATCGTCAGTGTACTGAGAATAATCCTTCCATATGGATCGAATACGCTTTAGTAATCGGTCCTTGGCCTCTTGATCCGTATTGCCTGCCAACTTGAGCGTCAATAGGTCAAACTTTGTTTTCAGCCTCCAAGTCTCTTTCGCTTCATCTTCATTCTTAGGATAGGGCTCATCTTTCCGATCAATTCTCCATTGACCATCTTTGTCGAAGTCAAACTCGTCTTCCAGAAAAGATTCCAGCATCGCTTGACGTTGACTGAGCCTGGTTAGGAAACGTGTGAAGACGTCCATTGCCCAAGTGACATCACCACGCCGAAGCATGTCATCCAAACTGGTCTCTTTAGCTCGAAACTCTTTCACATCAGATTCCAGGAAGTAGTAATGTCCAGAATCCAAGGAATCTAGGTAGAGCTGGAAAATCCTTTTGGACAATTCATCATTTAAAGGCACCTGTGCATAGTGCAACGATGTAAATCGCTCCACAATCCCTCGAACAACCGCCTGATTGAGCTTGTCTTCCTCAGCCACTCCAGTATTTCCTTCCAGAAATACAAAAAGCAGCAGGATGGCTATAAGTTTTTTCATGTTGATTTGAAATTTAAGCTTTGGTTACTTGAAGAGGATCAATCTTATTCCATGATTGCCCCAAAAGTTCAAACGAATTGCCAGACTTACCATGACCACTCAAGTATCTAAACATATCATGAGATCAAGCCTCCTTTGAAGAAAACATCATGAAATTGCCTACATCGAGATTTAGAATCGGAATTGATCTTGGTACCAGCAACAGTGCTCTTTGCTATTTAGACCAGGAAGATTTTACAAATCAACTGCACTGTTTTGAAATTCCACAGTGGATTGGCAATGGTGAGTGGTATGATCAAAAGACCTTACCTTCTCATGCATTTTTATTGACCAAAGAAGAAAAACTTTCTGGCCGCTTTCAATTGCCTTGGTCCGAGGATTCTGAACCTGATTTAGCTACTGGAGAATGGGCTCGGCAACAGCAGGCGCTCCGACCTGGGCGAAATATTCATTCTGCGAAATCTTGGCTATGTTACCACAATTTAAATCCAGAAGCAGAGATTCTCCCTCAGAGTGACCAACCAGAACTCAAACGATATTCGCCCCTTGCTGCGAGTTCACTCTTTCTTCAGCATCTTAGAGATTCGTGGAATCACAAAATTGCCAAAGACAGAACCGAACTACAGCTGGAAGACCAAGAAATTGTGCTTACGGTTCCTGCCTCTTTTGATGAAATAGCCCGAGAGTTCACCCTGCGTTCGGTCAAAATGGCGGGGCTAAAAACCGTCACTCTGCTGGAAGAACCTCAAGCAGCCTTTTACTCATGGATTGCTGAAAATTTAGAGGACTGTGATTCCCCAAAAACATTATCAGATTATTTCAAAAACTCCGAAAATATTGTCTTAGTTGTTGATATCGGTGGTGGAACAAGCGATTTCAGCCTCGTCAAAGTAAAGATGCCTGAAGATCCCAAAGGGAATCCTGAAATGGAACGTCTAGCTGTCAGTGATCACATCTTACTGGGTGGGGATAATTTGGATTTAGCCCTAGCAGCACATGTTGAACAGCAACTGACAGGACAACAGAGAAAACTATCCCCCCGTCTTTGGGAGGCACTCACAGCCCAATGCAGAAGGGCAAAGGAAATTCTTTGGGCAACTGAACAGGATCAGTTTCCGATAACGATTGCTGAACAAGGGAGCAGACTGATTGGAAAGACAAAGAACTATATTCTCTCCCAAAATGAATTCGAACAAATCATCTTGGATGGCTTTTTCCCTGAACTGGACTGGGATGCTGATTTACCAGCCAAGAAGATTCTGGCATTGCGCACCCTTGGACTCCCATACGCCAGTGACACCGCAATTACTCGACATCTGCTCAGATTTTTAAGAAATCACTGCTCCCAAATTGAGCCAGAACGCTTTCCTACTCACGTACTTTTCAACGGTGGGACACTCGAGCCTTCTTTGCTTCAGGAAAAAATCCGGCGTCTACTGGAAAAATGGGGATCTCAACTAGGAGAAACTGAGAAAAGTGTTCAAGTACTTCCTCAAGAGCAAATGCAGTTGGCTGTTGCCAAAGGAGCAACTTATTACCATCTTGTGCGTGAGGGGAAAGGGCTGCAAATCAAAGGAGGGAGTGCTCGAAGCTACTATGTCTCACTGCTGATTGATGGAATGGAGCCGGGTTCACAAAACCTAGCCTGGTTGTGCATCTTGCCCCAACAAGCTTCTGTCGAGGAATATCAGGAAGTACAGGGACACACCCTTGAAATTGCTATAAATCAACCTGTTCAATTTGAGATGAGGGCCTCCAGTATCCGAACGCAAGACCACTTGGGTGATATAATCCAAATTGAACAAGAAGAATTGGAACGTGATTTTACCGAACTTCCACCGATTCAGACATTTCTGGGAATAGACCGCAATCGGCTTCCCAAAAAAGCCACAACACTGGGAATCCAACTCCGAGCAAAGTTGAATGAGATAGGGACCCTTAGCCTAGAGTGTGTTAACCACCACTTAAGTGGGGAGTGGCGCCTTGAATTCCGTATCCGAGAATCTGCACCAGAGGTAATTCAATCAGATCACAGCATCACTGTTGATAATCAATGGGAACCTCCTAGCAATTGGGATGATGTTCAGAGGACTCTGCAAAGCTGGTTTGGTAAGAGAAGCCGCCAAGAAAATCTGCCCTTGAGCCTAAACAAACAACTGGAGGCATTACTGGGCCCACGATCTGGTTGGCCACTCCCACTTTTGCGAGAAATTGCTGATCAATTACTCAGTGGAATGGGAACTAGAGTTCGTTCTGTAAACCATGAAATGAATTGGCTGAAAATCTGTGGATTCTGCCTGCGTCCAGGATTTGGATTTCCAAATGATGAGCTACGAATCAAGCAACTAACAGAATGGATTGCTCGTGGACCGCAGTTTCGAAAAGAGCGAAACGTAGAAGTTGAGTGGTGGATTTTTTGTCGCCGTGTAGCCGCAGGGCTACCTTCACAAACCCAAGAAGCCATCTTCAAATCTTTGGAAGAGCGATTGGTCGAAGGGAATCGTAAGCCAAGGTCCTCGAAACTGCCAAAAGGGAAAAGACCCGCATCTATTTCTCCCAGCGCTCTCAACGAATTGTGGTTGTTACTTAGCAACTTAGAATCAGTACCACACGAGAAGAAGAGAACTTATAGTAAGCAGTTACTCGATCGCTTGGAAAAGGGACAAAGCACAGGGATTGAGGCACTCTGTCTAGCCCGCTTTGGTTCGCGTGAATTTGTGCATGCAGGTACTTTGTATGTGATCCCTCCAAAAGAAGTTGAATCTTGGATTCAAAGTTTGCTTGAAATCCATCATCAAAAACCGATTCAAGAGTTACCATTGGTTTTGACTAAGCTGGGGCAGTTTACTGGAGACCGACACAGAGATATTTCTCCAGATCTTCGAAAAGAACTGATTGCTTTCGTAGAATCCTATGATGAAGATGGTAGCCTAGTACGATTACTTACCGAAGAAGGAAAGAGAGATGCTGTGGAGATTCTAGAAAGCAACTTGCAGAACTGGTTGTTTGGTGATGAACTACCAATAGGTTTGAAATTAGCAAAATCATCCTGAAAAACAGTCATGATTCTTCTCAGTTAGTTATGCAAACAGAGTTACGACTTCGGAAGGCAGTGGATGCCTTACTGGACTCCTATCATAGTCATCCCGAAATTCAGAGCATTGGCTGCTCTGGCTTGCCTGCTCGAGAGAGCATCGTCCAGTTGGCCAATGATTTACAGGTTTTGCTGTTCCCGGGTTTGCTCAGGCAAGAACAACTTGATGCCATCAGTTTACCTTATTGGTTAGGTCAAAAAAGCGCCTCAATCTTCTACAGACTACGTGACTACCTGGAGCAAGTGATCTGCTGGCAAAGCAGGCAGGAGGGATTACCCCAGCCACCAGCAGGCGCCTGTAGTGAAAGAGCAGAAGAAATTTCTCTCAACTTGCTCGAAACACTTCCGGAAATGAGAGAAGTTTTGGCTGAAGACGTCGAAGCCACCTTTGCAGGTGACCCGGCCGCTAATGATCGTAAGGAAATCGTTCTGGCCTACCCAGGAATACACGCCCTCAGCATTTACCGGATTGCCCACTTCCTCCACAACTACCAAATCCCGCTAATGCCACGGATTCTCAGTGAGCATGTCCACTCATTGACTGGAATTGATATCAATCCAGGTGCCCGGATTGGACGTGGTGTGATGATTGACCACGGAACTGGCATCGTTATTGGTGGTACCGCAGTGATACTCGACCAAGTGCGCATTTACCAAGGGGTAACACTTGGTGCATTCAGTCCAATACAGCATAAGAATGAACCACATCTCAAACGACACCCAACTATTGAGCGTGAAACCATTATTTACGCTGGCGCTACGATTCTAGGGGGCAATACTGTTGTGGGGGCCCGTTCAATCATTGGCGGTAATGTATGGCTAACTCATAGTGTACCTCCAGATAGCCGAGTCTATATTCAAGAACCTGGTCAGCAGCGTACTGAAGTTCGTGCTGAATTAGAGATGAGACCTACAGGAACCTGAACGATAAACCCCTTGATTTGAAAAAGTATATTATTGAATTTATTTAGGAATTCATCTGCATATTTCTGGGATTATCACAAAGGAAATTTCCCGGTAAACCAAGAACAAGAATGAGTCAGTTTAAGCCCCAGGAAGACCTCGTCACACTGACGAAACAGAAACTCAAACCACCGGTTCAGTTTAAAGTCCTACTACATAACGATGACTACACCACAATGGATTTTGTGGTGCGTGTTTTAGAGGCGGTCTTCCACAAAATGGCTGACGAAGCGATTCAGATTATGTTACAGGTCCACAAGACTGGTGTCGGTATCTGCGGCGTCTACTCCTATGAAGTTGCAGAAACCAAAGTTGAAGCTGTTCATGAGATGGCTCGTCAAAACGAGTTTCCTCTCAAAGCAAGTATGGAAGAAGTTTGATCTGACAGGAATCCCATATGTTCACGAGAGATTTAGAAATGTGCTTGATGGCTGCACAAAGTGAAGCCAAGGATCGACGCCATGAGTACCTTTGTGTGGAGCACATTCTTTATGCCCTATTGCACAATGACAATGGGGTAAGAATTATTAGAAGTTGTGGAGGCAACGTTGATCGAATCAAAGAAGATCTGGAAGAATTTTTTGATCAACAAGAAACCATGCGAGAAGAGGGATCCAATCCTCAACAAACCAGAGCCGTTCAACGTGTTCTCCATTTAGCAATCATGCACGTTAATAGTTCTGGGAAGGCATCTGCCGACGTTGGGGACATCCTTGTGGCAATTCATCGAGAATCCCAATCATATGCTTCCTATTTTCTGCAGAAAGAGGGCATCACGAGGCTCGATTTGCTGAATTATATCTCACATGGAATTGCTAAGGTAGCTGTTGAGGATGAAGAAGAGAACCACAATTTTGATAGTACAGACGAAGAAGAAAGCTCCCAGGGACGTGGGGAGCAGGATGCCCTCAAACACTACACCACAAACCTAACAAAGATTGCCGAAGAAGATCGCATTGACCCCTTGATTGGACGCGATGCAGAGTTAGACCGAACAATTCAGATTCTCTGTCGACGTCGGAAAAATAATCCTATCTACGTAGGCGATCCTGGGGTCGGTAAAACCGCTATTGCGGAAGGTCTTGCCTTACGCATATTCCGTCAAGAGGTTCCTGAACTTCTGGAAGGATCTGAGATTTATGCGCTTGATATCGGGGCACTCTTAGCTGGTACAAAATTTCGTGGGGACTTTGAGCAACGCATCAAAGCAGTTCTTAAATCTTTGCAGCAGAAGCCAAAATCTATCCTATTCATCGATGAGATTCACACGATCATTGGCGCTGGGGCAACTAGTGGGGGATCAATGGATGTCTCGAACTTACTCAAGCCGGCTCTAGCGAAGGGTGAGATTCGATGCATAGGGTCTACAACCTATGATGAATACAAAAAACTTTTCGAGAAAGACCGAGCTCTATCCAGACGCTTTCAGAAGATCGACATCGATGAGCCCTCAATTGAGGAGACCTTTTTAATTCTCAAGGGACTAAAAAATCGTTACGAAGAACATCACGAGCTCCGTTATACTGTATCTTCCCTAAGAACCGCCGCTGAGCTATCTGCAAAATACATCAATGATCGCTACCTGCCTGACAAAGCTATCGATGTTATTGACGAAACTGGTGCTGCTATTCGGCTGAAAGGAGCGGGCCGCAAAACTGTTAATTCCCAAGACATTGAAAAAGTCATCGCCAGTATTGCGCGGATTCCGATTGAGCGAATGAATAGTTCTGATAAGGAAAAGCTCAAGGACCTTGAAAAAGAGCTCCAGCTTCAGGTCTTTGGACAGGACAATGCAATTCATGCCTTGGTTCAGGCCATCAAACGCACACGAGCTGGCTTGCGACAAAGTGATCAACCCATTGGCTCTTTCTTATTCACTGGCCCCACAGGAGTTGGGAAAACCGAACTGGCCAAGCAATTGGCACAAATTACAGGAATTCATTTCCAACGCTTCGACATGAGCGAATATATGGAGAAGCATACTGTTTCCCGGTTGATCGGAGCACCTCCGGGATATGTTGGCTATGACCAAGGAGGACTGCTTACCGATGCGATACGTAAGCATCCCCACACCGTTTTACTGCTGGACGAGATCGAAAAAGCTCACCCGGACATCTTCAATATTTTGCTTCAGGTGATGGATCACGCGACTCTCACAGATAACAATGGTCGAGAAGCAGACTTCAGAAATGTAGTTTTGATTATGACGTGTAATGTGGGTGCTAAAGAAATGGCTTCCTCTGTGATTGGATTTGGCAGTCAGTCTCCAACGACACCATCAAAACAAGCGTTGGAGCGCACCTTCAGCCCAGAGTTTAGAAATCGATTGGATGCGATTATCTCCTTTGCACAGTTACCAAAAGAAGTCGTCCAACTCATTGTTGACAAATTGATTATCCAGCTAGAGATCAAACTGCAGCAGAAAAAAGTTACGATCAATGTAAGTAACAAGGCCAGAGATTGGTTAGCTAATAAGGGGTATGATCCTCATTTTGGAGCACGTCCGATGAAGAGGGTCATTCAGCAGGAAATAGAAACAGTTCTTGCCGATGAAGTTCTCTTTGGAAATCTAGAAAACGGAGGAGAGGTAACAATTGGCCTCAAAGCCGACAAGCTAACTTTTAAATATAATTAAACAAATAGGTCTCGACTATTTCAGAGAACATCAAATTTTGAAGCTTTTACAAAATCAGCACTACGTGTGTTGAACTTTTCTCTCTTTTTTGCGATCTTCACACAACACTACCCGTCCGCCTCCTTCCGCACTCAGGCAGGAAGCCAGATTGCCTCTCACAAAGGAGTCTATGATGTCTCAGCATCTTCGCTCTACCCTCATCGCCATTGCTGAAACCGAACAGCAGGGTTTTGCTCTTAAACAACAGTTGAGACGCTTCGAAAAAGAAATTGCTGATGTCAATGAGCTAGTTGCTCCTGTCGAAATGGTTTTTCAAAACCTTCAGGCAGAGAAGACCACGTTGATCAACCAACAGCAGCAAATGGAAAATGAACTCGAAGAGCAACGCATTCTCATCGAAAAACTCGAAAAGCATGTTCCAAGAATCCGGAACGAAAAAGAATTTGAAGCCAGTAAAAAGCAACTGGAGTTATCTCGCAAGCATCGCTCAATGCTAGAAGAAAACTTGTTAGAAGTTGCGATCAAATTAGAAGATTTAGATCCTAAAATGGCTGAGCAGAAAGCTGAATTGGAGAAAGGGAAACAGGAAGCAGAAGAAGCCCTAGAACAAACGATTCTATCTCAAAAGCAAACTATTCTTGCGATACAAGAATTAGAAAATTATTTCCAAAAATCTTTTGAAAGTGCACCCAGGCCTATTCAGCAATTTTACAAACGTTGCCAGAAAAATGGACTACATCGTCCGATCACTCCAGTCGTGGATAAAACTTGTGGGGGGTGTAACATTCGACTTCAACCTCAATTTGTAAACGAATTTCTAACAGAACCAGATAATTATCGAAACTGCCCTCACTGCAACCGCATTCTTTACATGCCACTAAGTGAAGAGGAGACTGCTGTCGACGCCTGATTTCTCTCCTTGACATGAAAATCCCGCTAATTTTCTTTTGTTGCCTACTACTGGCTGGATGTGAACTGAGCTACTACTGGCAAGCCACACGAGGCCATCTTGACCTGCTTCAAGGTAAGCAGGAAATCCAGAGTCTGTTGCTAGATAACACAACTGACCCGGAACTCAAAAAAAAGTTTCAGCTTCTTTCCGAAGTTCGCAGCTTCGCCTCCACTGAATTAAATCTACCTTCCGGCAACGGCTACAAAAGTTACGTGGAGTTGCCAAATTCCTATGTAAGTGTCCTCGTCTCTGCTGCACCGCCCTTTTCATTACACCCAAAACAATGGTGCTATCTCATCATTGGCTGCCAAGGCTATCGTGGATATTTTGACATTGCTGATGCTGAACAACTAGCAAATGAGTTGAGAGAGAATGGTTTTGACGTATCTCTTTCTTACGCAAGTGCTTATTCCACATTGGGTTATTTGAATCAGAGTTGGTTACCCGATTATTTTTCAGATCCAGTACTTAGTACTTTTCTTCAGCGTTCCGACAGGGAGCTAATCGCAACCCTCATACACGAGATGGCACATCAGGTGGTTTATGTTGCTGGTGACACATCTTTCAATGAGTCCTACGCTACCTTTGTAGAGCAGGAAGGCACATTGCAATACCTCAGAGCAAGTAATCTGGGGGATGAAATGGAACAAATCCGACAAAATTACGAGGATCGTTTATTATTTCGAAGTTGGATTGATGAAACTATCAAAGAATTAAACGACCTTTATGGATCTTCATTAATTGAAGATAAGAAACGACTGCAGAAACAATTGATTTTTGAACAATTGAAACAGCGCTATCAACAAAACCAATCCCAATTTAAGTTATTGAATTACAGTCGATGGTTTGCTCAGGATTTGAACAACTCACATCTATTAGGCGTCAAGCGTTACCATAATTTTGTGCCTGCTTTCGAGGAGTTGTTTAAGAGCGCAGAAAGCAATTGGAAGGATTTTCGCACGAAAGTTGAAGAACTCGCTCAGTTACCAAAAGAAGAGAGAGATAAGTTGTTGAATCAACTGATTCTATCAAAAGTGAACTGATGAAGAAGGTGGTTTTTACAGGTGGGAAATTGGCTCTTGTGGGTGGAATTTTTTATTACTTGATTAGCAGTGATCGCTTGAACTTAGAGCGATTATTGCTGCTGAAGGATTCTCCTGATTTGTTAGTGCTGATTCTCTCTGTTCTCATCATGTTAGTGGTCCCTTTGGCAGCATTACGGTGGTGGCTACTACTGAAAGCTCTTGGCCTTCAAGTTTCTCCACGCAGAACCTTTCTACTGACTTGGATTGGTAACTTCTTCAACAGTACTCTTCCTGGAGCTGTCTCTGGTGACCTTGTAAAAGGCTATTACATTACAAAGGCCCAAGCTGAAGAAAGCCGAACCCATGCCTTCATGACTCTTCTGATTGATCGTTTCGTAGGTTTATTTGGATTGATCGTCATCTCCTTTTTTTCCCTGCTTGTAAACTTATCTTTCTTTCTTGAAAATCCACGACTCCATGGTTTGATTTGGCTGATCGGTTTTTTGTTTTTAGCCACAATTTGCTTTTACACTTTGGTCGTTTGGCCATTTCAAGATAGTAAAGATCCCTTCCTGAAATTTTTTGAAAAACTCCCCGCTAAAAAGTTTACAACCAAAATTTATTTTGCTTTCAAAAGCTACCAAAATCAGAAGCCGATTTTGCTTTCAACATTACTGATAGCGATTCTCATTCACTGTCTAGTGGCGTTCTTGTTTTGGAAAATTGCTCACTTACTAACTGACACTGAAATGGGACTAGGAACTCAATTGTTTCTAATGCCAATTGGACTTATAACAACTGCTATTCCGCTTGCACCTGGTGGGATTGGAATTGGCCATGTCGCATTTGAATCGCTGTATCAGTTAGTGGGGGTATCTGGTGGAGCAGACATTTTCAATATGTACATCATCATACAATTGGCAGTGTATCTGTTGGGAGGAATTCCCTATTTTCTCTACAACAGCGAGTATCACATACCCCAAGAAGAGAATATTTCTCGAAGTATGTGACCAATCCGCTATTGCCTCAAAAGATAGCTCTCAAGACTATCAATAGTATTTTTCTGTTCAGCAACCACACCTCGCATCACATCTCCTGAACTCAACACACCGATCACTTTTTCGTTCTCCATTACTGGGACGTGACGGAATCTATGGTCGTTCATCAATTCCATCACATCCTGAATGGTTCGTGACGGATCAATGCAATAGACCTTACTGGTCATCAATTCTTTAACCCCTGTCGTTTTGGAAGAACGGCCTACCAGAATCACCTTGCGCGCATAATCACGCTCAGAAAAAATTCCGAGTAGTTCTTCATCTTCCATCACCAAAACCGCACCTATATTGTTCTCACTCATGACCTTCAGTGCATCGAACACACTGGTATTTGGAGTGATTGAGACGACTACACTACCCTTTTCGGATAGCATTTGACGGACACTCAACATGGATCCCTCCCTGAAAAGTGGTTATTGTCTGACCAACTCAGCGGAAACAAGCTTGTAACGCCTTTGGAAAAGGAATGCAAGGCTTTGGGAGGAAAACAACGTAACTAGAACCAGCCAGGTAGGCTGGCTTTCCAATCTAGGACGCGTCGGAGGTAGGTTTTATTGTGAAGCTTTGAACGTCTGAAATAGCCTGCTGACCACTGATATTTCGACCTATGACACGCCAAAAGAGCTTATTCTTCTGACTTGTTTGCATAAGCCCCATTGCCATTCCTGGCAATTCACCTGTCAGTGGCACCAACTCTTTATCGGCTATCCAGCGATCTCCTTGTGGCAGGTCGAAATAAAGACGAGGATCTTCAAACTTTTCATCAACCCCAACCTGAATCTTGAATTCAGCAAAGACTAAACTGTCCCACTGAAACAGAAATAATCCGTTTTCATCGAAAACAAAACTATCCGAAGGGAGGAGCAATCGAATATCACTAAGGCGGATAGTGCCAGACTCCATGGCGTTGTTGTCTTCCTTCAACTCCTTCAACTGATCGTCAGGATCCACTGTCACAGCAATTTTGTATTCGCCTAGTAATTGGTCGGTCGGAGGAATATATTCGAGATCAAAGGTTATGGTCTCTCCGGGGGCAATTACGTCGGCAATGGGATTAGCAATAGTAGTTCGTCTTCGTGGTTGTCTTTCGTTATAGTATTCCACCTTGCAAAGCACATCTTGAACAACATCTCCACCTACATTCACCAAGTTCAGACGCATCCTTAGCGTCTCACCACGTAGTAGGTGTTCTGGCAATACACTGACACTCTCCCAGCGCAGATCGGGTGGATCGAATTGAAGTGGCGAAGGCCTTGGAGCTTTGCCACTGCTCTCCATCACGACTAACTGTTCCTGAGCAGCGGCTAAATCGTCTGGGGTGGCAATGTAAAATTGTCGGTTGACACCCTGATCTGATTCCGCAATTGGTTTTTCAAATTCTGTGTCCCAGATTCTTGCCGCCACCCGATAGCGACCAGGAACCTCAAGTACCACATCATGAAGCATTCGAGAAGTTTCGTAAGGTGGTATTGTAAAGATTTGCCGTTGGGACTGATCCAATCGATTGCCGTCTAACGTCAACAAAACCTCAAGGCCCACACTGCGAACTTCTTCACCAGGGTTATGGACTGTGACCTGAACTAATTGAATATCATTGATCTTAGGACAATATGGATCGTCAACTGATTTGAGAACAATTTCTGGTGATTTGATGACTAAATCCGGACCATCCGGAATCGGGCAATTCTTGGATAGAACAATAGACTCTACAGTTGGATCTGAGGGATTCTGCGCATTTAGCAGACTCGGAAATCCAATCAAAATATAGAAGGTAATTAGAATAAAGCTGGATTTCAAAAGCTTGGGAAGTGGCATAGGCTTAGTTTGAACAGTCAGCGTTGGATGGGATTTAATTTCTTAGTGTAATTCAAGAAATACACAAATTTGGTCAATTGCCTGAATTAAGAAAAGTCTTTCAGATCCGAGACTGGCTTGGTTTGTCAGTAGGATGGGTAATTTCTGAAATACGAACACCATAATGGTCATTGATCACAACAACCTCCCCTCTGGCGATGATTTGGTTATCTATGAAAATTTCCACAGGTTCCCCAATCAATTTTGGAAATGACAACACTGTTTCCTTTCGCCAATTCAGAATTTCTCGTAAAGCTAGGCGTTTTCTAGAAATTTCTACCACCAAGCGTTGGGGAACATCGCTCAAAAAATCAATAGTGTGGCCGAGTTCTTTGTTAGGAAGATCATTCGAAGACATGGGAATTCTTGGCAAGCAGCAACAAATAGAATATAAAGAATTTACGTGATGGATCAAACCTAGTCAATCTAGTCTTCCAATGATTAATTCTTAGGGTTCTTAATTCTGTAAAGTGTGCAATAATGACACACTTTATATTATCAGAGTTTTAATTAATACCATTCCCACAGACGGGGTCTGCTGTATCAAAAAATTATATTGATTCATTTTTGTCAAAGAAGGTTTTATGGCAAAACAACCTAATGAGAACAAAGACACTCCCAATGTCAACCTTCTCAAGTTTCAACAAGAACTGGAAGAATTGGCTAAGGAAGTCCTAGCAATGGAAGGTAAGGGATTTTTTGCAAAATTAGGACTTGGAAAAAAAACGAGAGAGGTTACCCCGGCCACAGGAACCGACATCCTCGAAATTGCTTTTCTACGTGGAGACAAGGAGATCAACAAACTGGTCTCTCAATTGTCGGGAGACCCAAAAAATCAAGCAATTCGAATGCAATTGGTTGGACGTGCACTGCAAATGGAAGGCAGACCTCAATTGGAGGTAGCAAGAGCTCTCCTGATCCATTCTTGTTTGCCGTTTTATTGGGGCGAGGTAACAGGCCCTGCGGTACAAATGCTTCTGAGGGTCTTTAAGCTTTACTTGGAACGGATACTCCAGATTCATAAAGAAAAGATGATGGCCATTCAATCCAGTGTCTTGAAAGGGGTAAATCTCAGTGGGATCGAGGTAAACGAAGATGACATGGAAGACTCGGGAGTAGGAAACCGAGCTGGAATGATGATGGAAATTAAAATTTGTGAAGGTCTTCTAGAAAAAATTAGTGAAGCCAATGTCACGCTTCAAAATAAAATGGGAGTGTCTCTCAGTAAATACGAACTGGATTTGGCACTAGGCAAGGGTGGTGGTGGTGGCATGTTTGGTTCAGAAGGCTCAGACATCAACGTTGAACAAGTTCAGGGAATTGTCACCACCAAAATCATGCACTCTATTGACATGATTAAGCTCATTCCCATGATGAATAGCGCGGGCTTGTCGCTCGCAGAAAAAATGAAGGAAATTGAAGACAAAATCCCCTATCCATGGGTAATGATTGGTCGCCTCAATCAGCAGATGGTGCGTTATCACATCATGCGCATGGAAGCCGGGGACGATCAAGCTCGACCTTTTGTTGCTCCGGCTTTCAATGCCGCAGTCGTTGCGTACCGAAGATCAATGAAAACTGTTTCCCAATCCATGCCCAAAAAGCAGGATCTTCCTGCTCTAGCTGAGTTTGCAAATCTCACCTACTACGGTTACATCAACCGCCAAATCATGCGGCTTGACAAGGAGGGTTTGAAAAAGCTATTGCAAGCAGGGAAAGATGCTGCTGACGCCGCTATGACTGTTGACGAGTCCTATGCACCTATGCAGGCTAGGCTCCTTAGAGCCTGTAATTCAATGGGAATGGGTCTAAGTGAAGGCGAAACGCAGGAATAATTTCTAGGCACCCTTGGCCACAGGAAATGGAAGAGGCTGATAGCTCAAATTCTCCAAGGATTTTAACTGATGGAGTGATTTTGTGAATTGCACTGCTGCTTCAGAAGTTGTGAAATAGGGAAGGTTGTATGCCAATACAAGTCGGCGTATGTGGCGAGCACCAACAGTCCTTTTCCTGCGACGAGTCGTGTTGATTAGCAATGAGACTTCTTTCCTCAGAATGTATTCGATGATATTCCCCTCCTCACTAGCATCCATGGATGTGATTTGGATTCTTTGCACACCTTGGTCCTTTAAAACTTGGAAGGTTCCTCTAGTGGATAGGATCTCGTAACCCATTTCTTCTAGCATCTTAGCCACGATTACCATCTTGGGCTTATCTTCGTCCATCACCCCGATGAACACATAAGGTCTGTTTAAGCTGTCCTCAAAAACGGCCATTTGTGCTTTTAAAAACGCCTCCTCGAAGTTAGTTCCCCTGCCCATTACCTCACCAGTTGAGAGCATTTCTGGGCCCAGAGTCGTATCAGATCCTGTAAAACGCATGAATGGGAAGACCGTTTCCTTAACCGCATACTCTGTGGGAGCGTGATATTCAAAACCAAGGGAAGAGAGCTTTTCTCCGAGCATCAATCTAGTTGCATACTTGGCAAGGGGAACCCCAATTGCCTTGCTAACAAAAGGAACCGTTCTAGAAGCACGTGGATTCACCTCAATGACGTAAACATCTTTCTCTTTGACTGCGAATTGAACATTCATGAGCCCGCAAACCTTAAGTTCTTGAGCCATGGATTTCGCCTGTATGCAAAGTTCTTCCAAGATATCTTGCTCAAGCCCAAATGGAGGAAATGAGCATGCACTATCTCCGGAATGAATTCCTGCCCGTTCAATGTGTTCCATAATACCGGCGACTTCTGCTTTCTCTCCATCTCCCAAAAGATCAACGTCAATTTCAACTGCATTGCTCAGGAATTGGTCAATCAAGACCGGATGATCTGGTGAAACGTTGATGGCTTCAGTAAAAAATTCTTCCAGACGATCCTCACTCTCTACGACGACCATAGCTCTTCCACCCAACACATATGAAGGTCGAACTAGAATTGGATAGCCGATACGTTCAGCTATTTCACGTGCTTCATCCAACGACCTGGCCGTGCCATTGGCTGGTTGTTGCAGTCCAAGCTTATTGAGCATTGCTGCAAAAAGTTCACGGTTTTCTGCTCGGTCAATGCTCTCAAAATCAGTTCCTAGTAACTCTACCCCTGCGTCGTGTAAAGGCTTTGCCAGCTTTAATGGAGTTTGTCCCCCTAGTTGCACAATCACCCCAATCGGCTTCTCGAGTTCGATAACATGCATGACATCTTCGAAGGTGAGGGGCTCAAAATAAAGTCGATCTGAGGTGTCATAATCTGTACTCACCGTTTCAGGATTACAGTTGTACATAATGGCTTCATATCCATATTCACGAACTGCCAGAGCAGCGTGGACACAACAGTAATCAAACTCGATACCCTGGCCAATCCGATTTGGGCCGCTTCCCAAAATCAACACCTTAGGCCGATCCGTTGGGATGGATTCGTTTTCCTGAGCATAGGTAGAGTAGAAATACGGAGTCTCCGAAGGAAATTCAGCCGCACAAGTGTCTACCATCTTGAAAACGGGACGCAATCCCATTGATCTTCTGAGTTTAGCAACCTCAGCTTCAGTTACTTGGAATTTTTTCGCCAGCAAGGCATCTGAAAAACCCAAGGACTTCCATCGCCGTAAATCTGTTCGTGTAACTTGATCAACGCTTTGCTGAGCTATTTTGATTTCTTCCTGAATCAAACTCTGCATCTGCATTAGAAACCAAGGGTCAATGAAAGTTTTTTGGTGTAGACGCTCCACATTCCACCCAACTCTCAGAGCGTCGGCCACAAACCATAAGCGCTGGCTTGTGACGCGTGAGAGTTCTTCCTCAAATACCTTATCAAGATCTCGATCTTTTGGATAAATTTGTGGATCTAATCCAATATGGTCTGTTTCCAAAGATCGAAGTGCTTTCTGTAATGATTCCCGGAAGGTACTACCAATTGCCATGGCTTCGCCAACGGATTTCATTTGGGTTCCCAAACGCGGATCTGAAAGAGGGAATTTTTCGAAGGTAAAGCGTGGAATTTTTGTCACTACATAGTCGATAGATGGTTCAAATGAAGCGGGAGTTTTCTTGGTGATATCATTGGGAATTTCGTCCAAAGTGTAGCCCACCGCCAGTTTGGCAGCAATCTTGGCAATCGGGAACCCTGTCGCTTTGGAGGCAAGTGCAGAACTTCTGGATACTCGAGGGTTCATCTCAATGACCATAACCTGGCCATCTCTTGGATTGACTGCAAACTGTACATTTGAACCGCCAGTATCAACTCCAATCTCACGCATGATCTGAAAAGACATGTCACGGAGTTGCTGGTATTCAACATCAGTGAGAGTCTGTGAAGGAGCAACCGTGATACTATCCCCAGTGTGAACACCCATCGGATCAAAATTTTCAATTGAGCAGATAATGACGCAGTTGTCGCTATGGTCTCTCATGACCTCCATCTCGAATTCTTTCCAACCGAGAATTGACTGCTCAACCAGAATTTCCTGAGTAGGGGAGGCCGACAATCCATTAGTCGCAATCTGAATCAGTTCCTCCTGATCAGTTGCTACTCCACCACCTTCTCCCCCTAGAGTGAAAGAGGGTCTTATAATCAATGGATACTCAATCTGCTCTGCAACATCCAAAGCTTCTGCGACAGAATGAACAACACGACTCATTGGCATTGGAATACCAAGTTTTTCCATAGAAGCCCTGAAGAGTTCGCGATTCTCCGCCTTTTGGATAGCCTCTATATCCGCACCAATTAATTCCACCTCGTATTTTTTAAGAATTCCCGCTTCATCCAACTTCATAGCCATGTTCAAAGCTGTCTGTCCACCCATTGTTGGCAAAAGGGCGTCTGGGCGTTCTTGCGAGATGATTCGCTCCAAGACAGGCAACCGGATTGGCTCAATGTAAGTTGCATCAACAAGCCCGGGATCGGTCATGATTGTAGCCGGATTGCTGTTGACCAAGATCACCCGAAATCCTTCTTCCTTGAGGGCTTTGCAGGCCTGTGTGCCACTGTAGTCAAACTCACAGGCTTGACCAATCACGATAGGGCCGGAGCCAATCAGCAGGATGGAGGAGATATCGTTTCTTCGAGGCATAATTCGGCCCTAGCTACTCAGCTTTGATTTTGGAGTGGATTTTAAATCAGTGTTGATTCAGTGAGGCAGGCAGGTATTGGAATGAAACTCTAGGTTTTGTTCCGAAGACAAGTGGAATAACCATCACTTGAACCTTGGAAGATTCTCAGGAAGCACACAGGACTTGCAAGTCTTTTAAGAATTGCACTACTTGACTCGATTCAATGCCTCCTCATAAAGGTCTTCGCTGTCCCGACTATTCGCTGACTCATAAAATGCTCTGGCCTGTTGTCTTTTTCCAAGTGCTTCATACGCCAAACCTAAGTTGTAATCATCAGATGCTGTACGATCTTTGCGTCCCTGCAAGTAAGTGATTGCCTCCTCGTACGCATTTCCCTGAAGCAAGGTAATGCCGACTTCGTCCCCATCGCCATCAATACTCATGTCAGATTTTCTAAAAGTGGGGACAACTTGGGAAACATATTCCCTAGCAATTTGTTCAGTCAGCCGATATTGCAGATCCAGATTGGATAGAGGGACCCTGCTATCACGCCTAAGGTTGTATCCCTGTGCCAGGTATTGCTCGTAGTTCTCCGTAATCATCCTAGTCTTGTCAGCTTCGCTTAAGAATCGTTCAGTCAGATTTTCATCCTCCTGAAAGTTTTTAGTAATCCAAAGTCTCACGTTATCGGGCAAGTGGGACGTTTCACTTTTTCCACCCCATTTCCGAACATAAAAGGCCTGTAAAGTTTGAGGAGGAATAAGTTCTGCTCCACTGCTCTGACGATTGAGACTAATACGAACTTCAAGGGCCCCCATCAATTCAACATAAGGGGTATTCTCCTCAATCCCACCGCCAAGTCTTTCCGCACCGAAGACAGCGCCACGGGCCAAAAGCTGTTGTTCAATCGGGAGGGCCTCATTGAAAACTGTTACGAAATAGGGAACAGACTCTTTGCTTTCCTTTCGAATCTGTGAGTAACGGACCAATGCAGAGATGACCGCCACTCGATTTGGGTCAGGAATGACACCAGCGTAGCCTTTCACGTCTTCGCTAGTATTCAACAATCTCAGAGAGGAATTTTTAGAGAAATTTTTGATGACTTGTAATTGAAAAAGCTCAGCTACTTGTTCACTTGATGGATCAGCTTCGAAGGAGAGAACACTAGGAGATAAATGTGATGAACCTCCTGCCTCCACTGGTAACGATATTTTTACTAGCGGTTGACCTTTGAAAGGACCCACTTCCATTGCATCTACTTCATTGAGTTCAAATTTTGGAGTTTTGGCAACCACAAACTCAATTTGTGGACTCTGACTAAAAAAGGAACAGGACATCTGGCCTGCAGCAAAAAACATTAAAAGTAAAATTAGTAATAAGTTTGAACGGATCATCCCAGAACTCAATTAAAGCTTTCTACTCTGAATTTGTGAACGAAGTTGAGGAAATTGGCGCTGTAAATTTTCGATTCTGCCAATTCCTTTGGCATAAATTAGGTTTGTTTGATCTATTTGGTGAGCCGCACGATAATTGAGAAGCGCTAATCCATAATCGCCAAGAGCCTCAAAACAAAGACCAAGATTGTAGAGATCTTCTGAATTTGGATCATTAGCTGTCTGCCCCTGAAGCCTCTGCAAAGCAGACTCATATGCCCCCCCTAGTATCAAAAGTCGGGCTTGTTCATCGCCGTCTTCAGCGACAGGATATTCCACTGTTGATTGGCTTACAGAAACTCGTCTCACGAAATCAGCCCCCACTGAAGCTACCATTTCTCCCACCATTACAGATAATGGCAGCAAAACCTCTGAAGTTCTTGTAACGGACTGATCATCACCTTGATCTTCCAGAAAGTCCTGGAGTGAGCTCATTCCTTCTTCAGCTTGGTCCACAATTCCACCTGGACTTCCACCCACTCGCTGGGCAAATCTTCTGTGCACCACATCCGTAGCCACAATTTCCGTAGGTTGTAATCGCACAAGCTTGAGTTCCACTATCAAACTTCCACTCAATTGTTTATAGGGCCACCAGACTAGTTGTTGAACAGTTAATTTTTCTGCTGGAATTTTTTGTCGTGAATTAGCAGGTGTAAAATATTTCAACGAAATTTTCTGAAGATCGACTCCATCCAGTCTCTCTGATGTCAGCCAAATCTTCCCACTCAGGACCGCATCCACATCTTTAGTTACATAGCCTTGAGTTGCGATCATTTGCTGTAGAGCTGTATCATTCTCAAGACTATAAAACTCGTCAGTCAGTAGAACCTCAAAAAAAGGGACTTTGGTCAATTGATTGGTAATGCGAGCTCGAATATTCCTTGACAGGATTTGTCGTTCTTCGCTATTCAGATTTGCTGATTTTTTCGACCAATTCCCCCCTCTTTCCGTAACAAAATCTTCTTGAATAACTCCAACCTCAAAAATACCGATGGCAATTCGTTGAATATCTGAAGTATCAATTTCAGCTGGCCGAAGAATCTGAAGGCTTGTTTTCTCAGAGCATGCTGACAAAAGAATTAGTAATAAGATCCAACTGATTTTTCTAAGTATAAATTTACGATACATTTTTGATAAATATCTTAAACTTAAAGGTAGTAAGATTGTCATGAACAAAAGAGATTAGCATGAACTACTCTCTTACCTTTGGCAACAGTAACTGAGCAGCATCCCAGACTTTCTGAGTTGAAATGGAATACATACAGATTTGCTGTTCTCTGTTCTTACATGTGCCTTTCCCGGTTCTGGAACATGGACGACAGCGCAATGCCAAATCAGTCTCGATTAACCTGCTTTGTGCTAACATGGGAGCGTAACCAAATTCTTTCACGGTAGGGCCAAATAGGGCGATAGAGGGCGTCCTCATTGCTTCTGCAAGATGGATTATAGAAGTGTCGTTAGCAACCACTGCATTGGCCATTTCAAGAAGTGCTGCTGATTGGAGAATAGTAAAAATCCCTGCAGCGCAGAAAACATTTTGGGAACCCCTAAAATACTCTGCCAATTCTTCTGTTTCAATTTCCCCATTGGCACCGACCAATACTACTGAAACTCCTGACTGAATTATATTCTCAACCAGTTGCTTAAAATTCTGTAAGGGCCAGCATTTGAGAGGAAAAGAGGCCGAAGCACCAATGCAGAGAAATGGCTTGTCCTGCAAATCGTTTTGGTTCAGCCAAGCCTCAACATAGTTTTTATCTGCTACGCTAGGAAACAATTCTGTCTTGGTTGACAGCGTACCAGTGTGATGGCGTTGTAACGGTTCAAGCCACTGTTCCCGTTGTGATTTTCCGTTGAAAAACTGCCCCCAGCGAAATCTAATTTGAAGTTCACGAGCAAGCGTTCGCTTCTCAATCAACCAATGTTCTGGTTTTGGAGCATGACGCTTCAGTTGCCAACCAATCCAACGACTCCGCAAAGAGTTGTGGATATCATAGATTAGATCGAATTTTTGCAGACGAAGTTGATTTATAAGTTCTTTTAGATCGTTACGAGTCTCTTTTCGATGATGGTAGATGATTTCGTCAAGATGTGGATTATTTTCCAGGACTCGACCAAATCCCTCTGAGGTCAGAAGGGTTAATCGGGAGTCAGGATATACTTTGCGGAGTTCACGATAGATTGGAGTCGTCAACACCAAATCTCCCAATGAACTAAAGCGAATTAGCAGAATATTGCTAAACACAAGGCGTGGGTCTAGAAATGAAGCGGCAGATTATCAGTTACAATTTCCGTTTTGAAGTTCAGCTAGTAGGGCTGGTTGGTTACCTTCCAGAATATCGATGGTGAGCTTAATCATTCTTGATCTTTGCTGCGGAGATAGGGCCTTCTGACGTTTAGTGCAATATAGTTCTCGTAGTTCACTGATCAAATTGTCTCGGGCTGGCTGATCAGTTAGCGAAAATTCTTTCTCAGCAAGATACTCGTATGTACCGTCTGATTTGAGGTAAAGTTCCTTATTTTTAAGATACTCATAAGTCATATCCTGACGTAAAATGACTTTCTCACCCTGATCAGTGGCTGCCACTTTGACGGTTTCATAAGTGCCATCGGATTTCAAAATCAGAGTCTTGCCGTCTCCCAATTCAACAATGTTTTGCGCAAACAAAGAACCACTAATAGTTGCCGATAGGATTACAGTTCCCAAAATCATCTTCCAACGCATAGATTCTCCCTAAGTGTTCACCAGATCATGTCGAATCGGTTCAGTGTTCACCGAAGTTTCCAACCATTCTGCTTTCTCCTTCCAGAATTGACTCAGCCATCTTCTTACGTCATTTGCTGAAGAAGACTGTAGGGCACTGGGCAATGGAATTTCACGAACCGACAACAATATATTTTGCCTTCCTCCAAGCAACCATTGCCAAGCAAAGCGTACTGGTTTTTCCTGATGAAAAGTCACATCCAAAATTGAATGCCAAGTTTGATTCTGCATTAACGTAGCATGAATTAGTTCACCAGGCTTCGGAGTATAAAGAAATTTAGAATTTCTCAATAGTTGTCCGTCTCTCCTATAAGCATCTTTTTCAGGCAATAGAAGCAGAGACCGGGTTTGTTCAAGAAGATTTTTGTACTTTTCACCTACTTTTGCCAACTGCTCTTGGGTGGCCTGTGGATCGTTAGTTTGCCGCTCAGCTGGCAGATACAGGTAAACTGGTGCTTCATCTAGCCAGGCTCGCCATTCTAGCACTAGATTTGGAATTTTCCTATGGCGAAGTGGAGTGACAATCGGTGTGATTTTTCTACCGAGAACTCCTCTAACAATGAGAGGTACCAGAGGTCCTTCTTGGTTTGAAATTACAAGATAAGAGCGATCACGTGATAATGTGGATGGCAGCGAAATTTCCCAATTCAGATTCTGGGATTTTTTTAGACATTCCCACTGAACACTGCGGAAAAACTGGTAAAAAGCGTGCCACCAGACACTAGCTGTCGTTTTTTGAAGGATCTTTGCGAACGTGAGAGGAAGAGCTATCAAGCACAGGGCAATTTCGATGGAATAGAATTTTATGAAACTGCCCACAGGAGAGGACTCAGGCAATACTGAACTCATTTAACAGGTAGTCATCATATTCGTCTGCGATGATTGCAATACAGGCAATCATCCACTCCAGTTCTTCTGGATCTAGGCCCAGCACTGGACGAACAAAGTTCAGAACAAGATGTTTATTGCGAATCCCAAAAGAAACACCCTTGAGCTTAAAAGTCCCATTTAATTTCAGGACATATTCGTTCAACTCAGGGTTTGATCGTGTGTAACGGAAAAGGTTGGCTGCCACAATCAACTCTGCGTCTTCTTCGAGGGAAGTCAGAAAAATCTGAACCTTCACAGAGCCATTGACGATCCACCACTCTGTGTCATTCACAAACCCCTTGTCTGCATCACCACAATTGTGAAGAAAATCAGAGATCAGTGCACTGTATTTATTCACGTTTTTTCTCGCTGAGGTGCAATGTCAAATTTCAGCTTTGAACCTTGTCCTGCTGAACCCCTCCGTTAGGTAGATAGTTGAGGAGCTGTGCAGCAAGGCCACTAAACAGGAAAGTCAAGACGGCTGCCGGCATAGAAGCTATGAAAAGCATCCATGGGAAAAGAAAAAGATAGAAAATTTTCTCGTCGATCATTGAACCTCATTCATCCATTAGAGTATCGCCGTTGCGGGCGACGGGAACGTTGATTATTGTTGTTACGGAAATCACGGAAACGAGCTACTTTCTCACGAGCTCTAGCTGGTTTTACGCTGATTTCGCTACCACGAAAATGAAAGCTTGGCAAGCTGTCAAGCAAATGCCTTGCCCATGATTCAGGGACTTCCACGAAGGAAAAATCATCCTGTAGCGTGATTTTCCCAACTTCTGCCCCTGGTATCTTTGTGTTGTGAGTTACTAATCTCACCACATCACCACACATTAGTCCAATCGTTCTGCCCCCACTCAGAAAGAAGCGTACCATTCCGTACTCTGCTCCAGTATTTTCTGAATTCAATTCGTGCTGTCGATCAACACTGATTTTTGGTGACAGGGCGTCACCTGCAACCCTCAGTGTTGCAGCTAAAATTTCTAGTGGTGATTCACTTTCCAGTAGTTTGGCCGCAAGTTCAACGTAATCCGCACTTTCTACATCCTTGATTCCATCATCTATGCGCTTTTGTAGAAAATCCTGGCGGTGAGACTTGAGTTCCTCGCGCGTAGGCAAATCACGGTACTGCAGACGAGTTTTGATCAATTTTTCAATTGCGTAGAGTTGTCGGTAGTCTTCTGGTGAAACAAAACTAATTGCCAACCCTTCACGACCTGCTCGACCAGTTCGGCCGATGCGGTGTACATATGTTTCCGGATTCTCTGGAACGTTGTAATTGACCACCATATCAAGTTTGGAATCAATCCCTCTAGCTGCCAAATCTGTCGCAATCAGGAGGTCTAGTTCATGATTGCGAAATTTTTGCATCACTTGATCGCGTTGGTTTTGGCTGTAGTCGCCATGTAATGCATCAACTTTGTAGCCTCGCTCGTGCAGCTGTCTATAAAGTTCATCCACATCCCGCTTGGTCTGGCAAAAAATCAAAGCCAACTCAGGCTGATGATGGCTGAGGATTCTGCAAAGCCCTTCAAAACGTTCCCAGTATTTTACCTTGTGAAGCCATTGGGAAATTCGTGGGACAAGCATATTGGACCTCGAAACTGAGACAGTTGAAGGCTGGCTCATGTATTTGGCAGCAATCCGATCAATTTCTGGAGACATTGTTGCAGAGAAAAGTAGAATTTGTCTTTTCTTAGGAAGACTCTGCATGATCGTCTGGATATTTTCGATAAAGCCCATGTCTAACATCTCATCGGCTTCATCCAAAACAAAGTGCCGAACTCCACTCAAATCAATCGTTCCTCTGGAAAGATGATCAAGCACACGCCCTGGAGTGCCAACAATGATGTTGGTACGGCGGCGAAGAGTACGGACTTGTTGTTCGATGGAAACTCCACCATAAATGGTGACAACGGATAAAGATTTATAAAGCCCAATCTTGCGGAGTTCTTCGGAAACCTGAGAGGCCAGTTCCCGCGTGGGGGTTAAAATCAGAGCGTCTGTGGTGTGCTTGCCGTCATCACGCTGGCGAGGAGTGAGTCTTTCGATCAGAGGAATTCCGAAGGCAGCCGTTTTTCCGGTACCGGTTTGGGCTTGGCCGATTACGTCATTATGTCCGATTTGCAGGGGTATTACCTGCTCCTGAATTGGAGTTGGTTCAGAAAAACCTGCTTCCTCCAACGCACGAAGTACTGCATCGGACAGTCCCATTTCTTGAAACGTCATAAATCTTCCCTTTGGTTGCTATTAAAGCGGAGTCCTTGGGCATGTCTGACGCTGCAAAAGTATCTGGGCTCTCTTGTTTCGTTACGTCAGAATCACTCATTCTCCTAGTCTGTTCATTTGCATTTTCGGAGAAAATACATTTGACGATAATGATGGTCACTACAAAAAAACAAGGTAAATGTAAGTTTGATAGTTATTTTGATCATGAACAAAATAAACTTTTCACGAACGATTTCACACTCTAGGACACAAGGATAACATGGAAGCATCTGGTCCAGCTTTTACCATTCCCCAGCAAGACGCATTCATTCCCACAATCAAGATTATCGGCGCAGGTGGAGGAGGTGGTAACGTTGTTAGCAAAATGGCAGATGAGGGCATCCGGCATGTCGAACTCATTGCTTGCAACACTGATCTGAAAGCACTGAACAACTCAAACGCAACCATCAAGATGGAGCTTGGACGTGAGCTCACAAGAGGGTTGGGTGCAGGGGCTCGTCCAGAAATCGGCGCACATGCTGCTGAAGAAAGTGCTGCTGAAATTGAGCGGATGCTAAGTGGTGCCGATATGGCTTTTATTGTCGCTGGAATGGGCGGTGGAACTGGCACAGGATCAGCTCCTATAATTGCCCGAATATCCAAATCAAAAAAAATTCTTACCGTTGGAGTGGTCACGCTCCCTTTCTCATTTGAAGGGAAACGCCGGATGAGAGCGGCACTTCAGGGAGTGGCAACTCTTCGCGAGAACACCGATACATTATTGGTCATCCCAAATGAACGCCTACTGGAAGCCACAGATCGATCTACAAGTTTCAAAGATGCCTTTCACATGGTGGACGAAGTACTAGTCCATGCGATTCAGGGAATTACTGATCTTTTAAATGGAGTAGGCGATATCAACGTTGATTTTGCTGATATGCAGACTGTGATGGAAGGGATGGGTCGTGCAGTCATTGGTAAGGGTACAGGTGTTGGCAAAGATCGAATGTTCCGTGCCATCGATAGCGCTATCCATAGCCCTTTGATGCAGGATACAGATATCCAAGGCGCAAAAGGAATTCTGATTCATCTGGTGGCCCCTCGAGATGCAGGAGCTCTGGAGATCACCGCTGCGATGAATCAACTCGAAGATTTGGCTGATGATGATGTGAATCTTATCTGGGGAGCCACTTTGACAGATACCCCAGAAGATCAAGTTTCTGTAACGGTAATCGCCACAGGCCTGCCAGAATGATTTGAGCAGCATTGATGGAAGAGTTTCTACCAAGTTCTTGGACAGTCTATCACACTCATAATGGTCCCTGTCCCTATAGAGCCGTTGGTCAGTGGGATAATCTCACTTTTTATGCTGACCAACTTCCGATTGAAACTTATGAAACATTGTTGGGCAAGGGCTTCCGTAGAAGTGGAACCTCTATCTACCACCCAGCCTGTGAGAATTGCCGTCTCTGCATCCCACTGCGAGTAAATGTTCCCTCCTTCCAGCCCAGTCGCTCACAAAAGCGAACACAGCGAAAGAACCAAGATTTGCGAATTGAACACGTACCCGTTGTTTTCCGGGAAGATGTCTTTGAATTATACCGACGCTATCAGGAACATTGGCATCAACGTGGAAATCCTACCTCCAGAGAAGAGTTCATTGAGTTTTTGATTGATAGTCCAGTTCCCTCAGAAATGATCTTATTCTGGTTAGAGGATGAACTACTTGGGGTTAGTTGGATTGATCGGCTCGAAAATTCTACCAGCGCTGTCTACTTTGCCTTTGAGCCTAACTCTCAACATAGACGCTTAGGAATTTTTTCTTTGCTGCATGAAATTGAATATGCCCAGCATTGCAAACGACAATGGCACTATCTAGGCTATTGGGTACCTGACTCGAAAAAAATGCAATACAAGGCGGACTTTCGCCCCTCAGAAGTGTTACTACATCAAACTTGGACACCCTTAACCGAGGAACTACGTCATGAGTGCTGACTTCACTCATCTTGATAACAGAGAGCATCCTCGAATGGTTGATGTCTCACACAAAGCAATCACCGAACGCAAGGCTGTCGCCCAAGCTGTTATCCGCCTGGGTCAGGAATTGTTTGAATTATTGAAAGAGGAAGGGAGTACATCCAAAGGACCGGTTTTTCAAACTGCTATTATTGCGGGTATTCAAGGGGCTAAAAAAGCATCAGAAATTATCCCCATGTGCCACCCTTTACCCTTGTCCGGTGTTGAGATCGAAACTGAGTTGGCCGATGGACTTGCAGTGCTGACCGCAACTGTTCGGACAACTGGAAAAACTGGTGTCGAGATGGAAGCGCTCACGGCTGCTAGCGTCGCTGCACTGACCCTGTACGACATGTGTAAGTCTGTAACCAAAGGCATGGTCATTGAATCAGTACACTTAATACACAAGTCCGGAGGGAAGTCCGGAGATTACAACTCAGCCAGCTTCCATCAAAAAACAAATTCACCCGGACATGAAGATTCTCCTCCGTAAATCTCAAATTCTCAAAACACAACTCCTCTGGCATGACCCGGCTCTTCTGCTAAGTGGAACCCTCCGTTCTTTTCGTACCATGGTCTTGCTGGCCATCTTGCTTACTTTCGGTTGTCTAGTTTATCTCTGGCAGTGGATGAACTTCCTGCAAAAAAGTTACGAGGTTCAACGTCTTGAAAAAGATCATCAGCAGATGATCGTTCGACTAGAGATGCTGAGGGTAGAAGCTGATTATTTGAGCAGGCCCCAACGCCTTGAGACTGTAGCTCTCAACCAAATGCAGATGCGGCTTCCCAATCCTGCCCAACTTTACCAAAGCGAAATTCTCTTCTCAGATGAAGTCTCGCACCCATAATCCCAAATTTTCACATTACACTTTCAATCTCCGAGTTCTTTCGGTTGTTGTAGTGATTGCCAGTTGTTTAGTAGTTTTATTGGGTCGCATGTTCTACTTGCAGATTTTGCAGGCTGAGTACTTCTCAGAGCGCGCCCGTCACCAACAACAAAGTAGAATCACCCTGGAACCTCGAAGGGGTACAATTACAGATCGCCAGGGCCGCCGCCTCGCTGTTTCCGTCCCAGTCCAATCCCTCTACGCAAGACCACAAAATATTAAATCTCCTTACACAGTTGCGACGCGTATTGCTCCACTACTTGATATTAATCGGGACAAACTTCTTAAAACTCTCAGAACAAAACGCTCTTTCGTCTGGCTAAAGCGTCAACTGCCCCCGGAGGTTGCCCAGAAGATCAAGACAATGGACTTTGAAGGGTTAGATTTTGTTGAAGAGTACAGAAGGGTCTATCCGAACGGTGAGATGGCTGGAGCCTTGTTAGGTTTCACAGGAGTCGATTCACAAGGATTGGAAGGGCTAGAGTACCAGTATCAAGACTTGATGGCTGGAGAACCCGAAGAAGTCGTCGTTGAGCGGGATGGGACTCGAAGAGTAATTCCACACACCTTACCTCACGATCTGAAAGCTCAAAGACACTCGATTCAGCTGACACTTGACAACACCATTCAACATTACACCGAAGCTGCGCTGAAACGCGGAGTCGAGACTTCCCGAGCTGACCGCGGAGTAGCCATCGTCATGCACTCCCAGACAGGAGCAGTGCTTTCAATGGCGACCTATCCCCAATTCGATCCAAATCGTTACCGAGACTTCGACAGATCAACTTTTCTGAATCGTGCCGTCACCGTTGGCTATGAGCCTGGTTCTACGTTTAAAATTTTAACCATTGCTGCTGCTCTGGAAGAGAAGCTTATTACACCGGAGCAAGAATTTTTCTGTGAAAATGGCGCTTTTCGGTTCGCTGGGGAAGATTTCCACGACACCTCACCTCATGAAAATCTGAATATCGAACAGATCATTCAGAAATCTTCGAACATATGTGCCATCAAAATTGGTACTTTGATAAGCCCAGAGAAATTCTACGAATATATTCGCCGATTTGGATTTGGTTCACGACCAGAATCTGGGCTTTCTGGTGAGGCTCTTGGACGGGTGCTGCCACTACAACGCTGGACTCGAGTTGATCATGCCTCCATCTCCTTTGGCCATGGCATCTTAGTTTCTCCGCTCCAGTTGATCAGTGCACTGAACGTTGTTGCTGCTGATGGGAAATGGCTTCCTCCTTATATTGTTGACCATGCTTTCAGCGAGGAAGGGGATATCATTCTGGAGACGCTTGATGAGGAAGGAAAAATCTCGAAGAAATTTGGAGCTCATGATCCAAAGCAGTTGATTTCTGCTGAGACTGCCCAAATACTAAGGAAAATGATGATTAGCGTAACCCAGGAAGGCGGCACTGCTGTAGAAGCAGCGATCCCAGGTTACAACGTCGCTGGAAAGACTGGGACTTCTCAAGTTTTTGACGAAAAAACCGGCAGATATTCCAACCGAAAGCATATTGCATTCTTCAATGGCTACGTCCCAGCCGAACAGCCACTACTCACTGTGCTAGTTGTGATTGAACACCCACGGAGTTCTCCATACGGTGGTAAAGTCGCAGGGCCTGTTTTCAAGGAAATCGTGAATAGAACATTTCTGCACAATGATATCCTGCCGGAGATGAAAAAAGAAGTTGCTGAGGTTCTGGACAACCCCGAACAAGGGTAATTATAACTGAAGATTAAAGAGATCAACCTACTCACCTACTAATTTGCTACAAACCTAAAGAAAATTACCCGTTACTTTCGGAGATGAAGCAGGGGCAAAATTTGCTTGTCAAAAAAACCACCAAAAATTTGAAATTTTTCTACATTGGTGCTTCCTTGTTGTTCATCCTTTTCGAGCATCCTAATTCTGTTTACAGAGCAAACCCGCCTTGAAAAATGTCTAGACCGAATCCTCCTGCATCCTGTCGACAGTGCCGATTTTATCACATCACTTGGGATTCAAACGCGCCGTATGGTTGTCATAAGCTAGGATTCAAAACACGATTGGAGCCTTCTCAGTATGTTTTACAGGTTTCAGGTCAACCCTGTTTGAATTTCACTCCTAAAGCTAATCCTGAAAAGTGACTCCGTGAATTTGTGAATCGCTCAGCACTCTCAGCATTACTAGCAGAAAACACCTGGCACCTCCTGCCATACCATCTACACCTTCGAAATAAACTTACCACCAATCAAGAATCAGATTTCCTCCGTAAAGGTCTATTGTTGTTTTGGCAGAGCGAGGTTGGCATTGTCTACGGTGAGGTTGCTCCTTTACCAGGGCTTCATTCAGAAAGTTTAGATGAGGCCAAATTATTGGTACAGAATCACTTTCCGCATTTCATCAAAGAGTTAGAAGCCAGCAATGATAGTTGGCTTGAATTGAATTATCCAAAGGCACTTGCTCCTTCAGTAAAGTTTGGTTTTGAAATGCTGGCGTTTCATTATCAATTTCTGAAAGAAAAAATTTCTTTGGCCGATTTTTTAAAACCAGAACCCAGCTTTCCCGTCTCATTAAATGGTCTGCTAAACTGCTCTCTAGAAGGGTTAGAAAGTGAAATTGAACGTTGTAAAATTGTCGGTTACAAGACTGTCAAAATTAAAGTAGGCCGAAGGGAACTGGAGGAGGATATCCAAAGAGTGCGATTAGTTCGGAGACAGTGGACTGGTGTGGAAATTCGCCTGGACGCAAACCAAGCTTGGACACTGACAGAAGCTAAAGAAGTACTAAGCTCCTTAGCAGACTGTAATTTAGCTTACTGCGAAGAGCCTCTACAAAATCCTCAAGAACTGCCCCAACTTAGGAGATCTTGTGAAGTCAATTTAGCACTAGACGAGACCTTATGGAAAGATCCAGATTTAGCAAAAGCGATTCAAGATAACGTTCATGCATATATCCTCAAACCAGGAATCTTAGGGGGCTGGCAAGAGACTCTAAAGTGGATAAATTCAGCAAAGTCAACTGGAATCCTACCCGTGTTGAGTAGTAGTTTTGAAAGTGGCATCGGGCACCTGTGGATTGCATTACTGGCTTCTTCCCATGTGTCAAGAGCACCCGCTGTTGGTCTTGATACGGCTTTCTGGTTTGAGAACGACTTGCTCAATCCATCCTTCTCAAGCCACATCCAAAATGGACGCTTGATCTTACCTCAGAAGTGGCCAGAATTTTTTGAACTCAATATGAAAGTTTTGCAAACACCCCCTTCATTTTCTTTTCTAATCAAATTTATCTGATCTACATTTCGCAATTTACTTTTCCTCCAAATTAAGGCAGCTTTACGTGTAATTTTTTGATTTATCTGAATATTAAAAAACATTATGAGGAAACACATCTTCAGTTTGATTGGATTGTTTGCACTAGTCTTTTGGAGTAAAGCAAGCCGAGCAGATTATATTCCTGTAGGGCCCGAATTACTGAGGCAAGTCCAAGCTGAGATTATCAATATAGACACGGCAGAACTAAAACGACGATTGGAACAAGATCCCAATCTAACACTGATTGATGTCCGCAATCCAAATGAGATCAACCAATTTGGCGGAACCATTGACGCAGCCCAAAATGTAATCCTTCCAAGAGGATGGTTGGAATTTCGTATTGGTGAGATTCTCCGCTCTAACGATCAACCTGTCGTTCTGTATTGTGGTATCAATCAACGGAGCCCGGTGGCAGCTAAGACACTCATGGACATGGGTTACTCAAACGTCAGTAACTACGCAGATGGCTTTTTTGCATGGCGTGATGCCAATTTACCTGTGGATGCACCAGACTTTGCCCCATCATCGATGCTCTACAGACTGCCACAGCAAGTAACAAAAAATATCTGGTCTGCCATCGGTGCTACCGCACCTCCTAGTTATGAAAATTCATGTCACAATAATAATCTTTCTTTTATTATCACTGAAGAAGGCGTTGTTGTGATGAACGCTAGTGACAACTATCTGTTAGCTAAAACGCTTCACGAAGAAATTAAAAAAATCACTGATCAGCCTGTCAAGTATGTAGTCCTAGAAAACGCCCAAGGACATGCAATGTTGGGCAGTAATTATTGGCAAGAGCAGGGCGCTAAGATTGTGGTCCATCGATTAGCTGCTGAGGTTATTGAAGATCATGGTGCAGATGTCCTCAAGCAGATGCAAAACGGAAGAAGGGATAAATCACTAGGCACCCAGCTAGTGAAGCCTGATATTATTTTTGATAATGAGTGGATTATTGAACTGGGGGGTGAGCAGATTGAAGCTCGTTATTTAGGTCCAGCCCATGGTCCTGGAGACATCTTGTGGCTACCACAACAAGAACTCGTGATTACTGGAGACCTTGCATTTCATGAAAGACTGTTGCCAGTCTTTGAGGATACAGACACAGCTGGCTGGCTGGAAACCTGGAACAATCTGGAGTCTCTTGGCGCCAAGATTGTGATCCCTGGACATGGAGGTCCTACCGTTATTAGTGAGGTTCGCAAATATACACTGGATTATCTGGTCTACATGAGGCAGGAAGTAGCAAAGATCCTTGAAGAAATGGGCGGCCTTGAAGAAGCGTATGAAATAGACCCGTCTGCCTTTGCCCAGCTGGATACTTTCCGTGAGTTGGCTCGAATAAACGCTGACCGAATCTTTCGTGCAATGGAGTTTGAATGAATAAAGAAAATCAAAAAGTTCGCTGGGGAGTTCTTGGCACCGCTAATTTTGGTAGAACGATCTTGCCAGCAATGCAACGTTGCCAATTTGCTGAAGTTCGCGCTGTTGCTTCTCGATCATTGGAAAGTGCAAAAGCTTATGCAAAAGAGTTAGCTATACCAAAGGCTTACGGCTCGTATGAGGAAATCTTGAGAGATCCTGAGGTTGATGCGATCTATATTCCTTTACCCAATCACATTCACATAGGCCCAGCCAAGCAAGCTCTGGAAGCTGGCAAACATGTTCTGTGTGAAAAACCTATTTCAGTAAACGCAGCAGATGCGCTGGAACTATTGGAATTCTCTAAAAAATTTCCGCGACTCAAAATTGCTGAAGCCTTCATGTACCGCTATCATCCGCAATGGATCCAAGCAAAGAAATGGATCACCGAGGGAAAGATAGGGACATTGAGAATGGTTCAAGTCTTCTTTGCTTACTACAACGTGGATGCTAGCAATATTCGCAATCAGTCTGACGTTGGGGGTGGGGGCCTTCTAGACATTGGCTGTTATTGTGTGTCGTCATCTCGCTGGATTTGCGACAGGGAGCCCGAGAGAGTGATTGGTCTTTTCGACAAAGACCAATCTTTTGGAACAGATCGCTTAGCATCTGGAATTCTGGATTTTGGAAATGGTCTGCAAGCGAGTTTCACTTGTTCCACTCAAGTAGCCCCTTATCAGCGTGTCAATATTTTAGGAACCCATGGTCGTGTTGAGATTGACATCCCATTCAATGCTCCACCAGATCGACCTTGCCGTGTCAGCCTGTATCCTGGAACCCATAGTGATCAGGGTCGATTTGAACCTGCTGAGTCACAAGTCTTGGATATGGATATCTGTGATCAATACACCCTTCAGGGAGAGGCTGTTTCCTTAGCAATTCTGAATGATGAACCGGTCCCCTATGGACTGGAAGATGCTGTTGGGAACATGCGCACTCTTGAAGCACTTCGTCAAAGCAACGAGTCCTCTGCATGGATAGTTCCCTAAGTATAGGCTATCTAGCTGATCATCCAGAATGGGTTGAAGAATTAGCGAATCAGCATTGGGAGGAATGGCGAGATCTGGCAGCGACATGGGGCCTTACTCAAGCCTCTGAAGAGCTTTGGGAACATACGAAAAACCGGCAAGGTATACCTACAACAATCATTGCCTTTGATAAAGACCTTTTGTTGGGCTCGGTCGGTTTAGAAGTCTATGATTACCAGGAAATTCAACAATACAGTCCATGGCTTACTAGTCTGTGGGTCATGCCTTTTGCCCGACATCGGGGCTTGGGGACTTACCTAGTTAGAAGAATGGTTCACGAAGCAGCCTGCCTCAAAATTCCTCGCCTGCATTTGCTAACTCTTGACCACACAACTTTTTATGAAAAACTGGGTTGGACTATGTTGGAGCTTGGCTCTGTTGATGACCATGAAATCTCCATCATGAGTATCACTCCCAGACATCTCACCGAAGAAAAACTGCGTTTCCATTGAATCTTCCTCACACTTATGTTGATCTGAAAAGAAAGCATTGCCTCTGGCTAGCATCCAGCCAAGGACATTATTTTCAGCTACGGAGATCATGGCAGAGAAGAAAACAGATAGCGGCATCATACTGATTGAGGAAGAGGCTGGGTCAACTGAAGATGAATCACCTCAGTCTTCTAAAAGTTCCATTATTCAGGACGATGGAGAAGCAACCAAGGAAGATAGTGGGATCATCATTGTCGGTAAAGAAAGCAAAAGCACAGAAGAAGATCCTCCCCAATCTGCAGAAACCTCCATCATTGTTGCCAGCGACCTTCTACCAACATCACTGATCATTATTCCTCTTTTCGATCGTCCATTCTTTCCCAAAATGATGGTGCCAATCCTCTTGAGCAATGAGGAATTGGTCAACAACATTCTCGAGAGTCTAAGCGATAAACAAAAATACGTAGGATTGCTCTTCGCAGAGGAGACTGAGGGAGAAGGAGAATCATTCAAAGTCCAGCGATTTGCTAAGATTGGTGTGGCTGGCAAGGTAATGCAGATTAATAGAAAGCCAGATGTACCTGCCCAGCTTCTTGTTCAGTGCATGGAACGCTTTGAGGTAGTTGAACTATCAGACACATCTCTTCGAAGAGCCCGTGTTCGCTATTGGTATGATGATCCTACTAGCAATGATGAAGAGGTAAAGGCCTACTCAATTTCGATTATCAACTGCATCAAGGAACTAGTTCAACTCAAGCCGCTTTTCCGAGAAGAACTTTCTTTGCTGATGGGTAACATTAACCTGAAGGAACCCGGCACTCTTGCTGACTTCTCCTCTTCAATGACAACATCAAGCGGTGAGGAGTTACAAAAAATTCTGGGGACACGTCCTTTGCTCGAGCGGGCGGAATCAGCACTGATTCTTTTAAAGAAAGAGTTGGAAATCTCCAAAATCCAAGTACAAATCAACAAACGGATTGAAGATCGACTCTCTACACAACAGCGTCAATTTTTTCTCAAGGAACAACTTAAGGAAATCAAGAAGGAGTTGGGCTTAAGCAAGGATGATAAAGAGAGTGAGGAAGAAAAATTTCGTAAACGGATGGAAGCACTCACCTTGACTGAAGAGGCATCCGAGCGGATTGAGGAAGAGTTGGAAAAACTACGTCTGCTAGAGCCAAGTTCGCCAGAATTCAATGTTACAAGAGCATATCTGGATTGGCTGACTGTCCTTCCTTGGGGCAAAACAACTGAGGATAATGAAGACATCGAACAGGCGGAGGAAATTCTGCAGGCAGATCACTACGGATTAGAGGACGTAAAAGATCGAATTCTTGAATTGATCTCAGTTGGAATGATGAACGGAAATCTCTCTGGTACCATCATTCTATTAGTTGGCCCTCCCGGTGTCGGTAAAACTTCAATCGGCCAGTCCATTGCCCGTAGCCTGAATCGTGAATTTTACCGCTTCTCTGTTGGTGGGATGAGAGATGAAGCAGAAATCAAGGGACACCGTAGAACCTATATCGGAGCCCTGCCAGGAAAGTTTGTCCAAGCACTAAAAGTTTGTAAAAGTTCAAACCCTGTCTTGATGCTTGATGAAGTGGATAAGATCGGCAGTAGCTTTCGTGGAGACCCCGCCTCTGCATTGTTGGAAGTATTGGATCCCGAGCAGAATAAGGATTTTTTGGATCACTATTTAGATGTTCGCTTTGATCTTTCCAAGGTTCTTTTCATCTGTACTGCCAATCAGCTAGATACGATTCCTGGACCCCTTCTCGACCGGATGGAGGTGATTCGGCTCTCAGGTTATATTCTTGAGGAAAAGTTGCAGATTGCTCGACAACATTTAATTGAAAGACAACTCTCGTCTCATGGACTGAAGCCAGAGGAATTCCAAATTGATGATAACACTTTAAGAGAAGTGATTGACGGATATGCTCGCGAAGCCGGGGTTCGCAACTTGGAAAAGCAACTCAAGAAAATGATGCGCAAAGCAGCCCGTCAGATCGTCACTGAACGAGGTAAAGAGAATCCGAAAACAGAGGTTCAGATCAACAAAGAAGATCTGAAAGAATATCTGGGCAAACGATCATTTACAGAAGAACAGGCGTTCACGGAGCCAAAAGTAGGAGTCGTGATGGGTCTCGCCTACACAGCCTTGGGTGGGGCGACTCTACACATTGAAGCACGTTCAATTTTTAACAAAAATGGAGGACTGAAGCAGACGGGTCAACTTGGGGATGTGATGAAGGAATCAGCTGAGATTGCATACAGTTATGTTCGATCACTGCTACAGAACGATCCAGATGCGAAAGAATTCTTCGAAGAAAGAATGATTCACTTTCATGTACCAGCTGGAGCAACCCCCAAAGATGGTCCATCGGCTGGAATCACCATGGCCTGTGCTTTGACATCTCTCATTTTCGACACCCCCCTTAAAGCTGGCTTGGCCATGACAGGGGAACTAACACTGACCGGAGTCGTTTTACCGATAGGAGGAGTTAAAGAAAAAACCATTGCTGCTAGAAGAGCAAAAATCAGCGAGTTGATTTTCCCGGCTGATAATCAAGAGGACTTTGAAGATCTTGATGAAAGTGTTCGTGAGGGGATCACTGCTCACTTTGTCAAAAAGTTGGAGGATGTTTTAGCTATTGGTTTTCCAAATCTAAAATGGAAGCAGCGCATTCAAAAGTAAAAAGATTTTTCAAAGATCTCTTTTCAGCGTTGAAGTTGCTTCAAGATGTCAATAATCTGCTGAAATAGTTGGACCACCATTTCCTTCGGCAATGGCCCAGAATTTTCCGCACATAACCTTGCCAACAAGATTTTTTCTCTATCAGCATGGACCACAGCCAGATTATTGGCCTTCTTAAGTTCTCCAACCTTGAGAACCAATTCTGCTCGCTGATTTAGTAACCGCAGCAACTCAGCATCAACCTTATCAATATTCTCCCGCAAAATAGCCAGCTGACTCCGAACTTGCTCAGAATTACTCATCTTTCGAATGCTCCAGTAATTGAAATCGGTACCCTATTCCATAAACTGTCACGATGCTAGACTCCAAACCGTAGGTAGCCAGTTTCTTTCTTAGGTTTTTGACATGCGTATCAATCGTTCGGTCATAGCCGTTGAATTGATACCCTTGAACTTGTTGGAGTAAAGACTCTCGTGACCATACTTTTCCTGGCCTTTGTAACAAGACCTTCAATACCCCAAACTCATTAGGAGTCAGCACAACTTCCGACTCGTCTACCCAAACTTGGTGGGTGGTTTGATTCAAGCGAAGTGGCCCAACTCTTAGCTCCGCATGATCTTCATGATACGTTCTCCGCAGAACCGCTTTGACCCTGGCGACAACCTCTCTCGGACTGAATGGCTTACAAATATAATCATCGGCTCCTGAATCCAGGCCTTTAAGACGGTCAATTTCTTCCACTCTCGCTGTGATCATCAGGATCGGCACGTTTGAGATAGTGCGTAGTTGTTGACAGATCTCGAGCCCGCTCATCCCTGGAAGCATCCAGTCTAATAGGATTAGGTTAATTTCTTCCTGCTCCACCCAAGACCGAATCTGGTCATAGTTCAGGGACTCTCTCGTTTCGTAACCAGCCTGTTGAAGATAATCCCTTAACAGATGTGAAATTTTGGGTTCATCTTCTACAATTAAAATTGTCGAACGTGGCATGGTTCTTCAAAGATAAATAATCGTCTAAGCCCTTGGGCATAATTTGCTGCCACAAGTTCAAATTGTAATTACAGTTGCAGTTTAGTAAAATATTTAGTATTTTGATAATTAATCAAAATTCTTTCGACTTTGGTGAACGTTTTCAGGAGATGTGAAGCCGAAAAAATTTTATTCGAGCTAATGTAATTATTGATAATTTCTGTTGACGCTTCTTTATTACCCTGAGTAGTAGTTCGGTTCCTTCCAGTGACAGTAATATTGTTCTAACAAGTGGACTATACGATTAAAGAAGGAGCAGATCATGTCCTAAGAAATCAGGGATGTCAAGCAGACCCCAGCTAATCTGATCTCAGAATATGTTCATAAATTCATGTTTTTTAGATAGAAAATTTAAAGAGAATATCAAACAACTAAACACAAAATTGTTTCACTGTTTCTAGAACTAATCGGGCTTAGCCTTTGAACGCAGGAATTCATGTCCTGCTCAATTTTAATCTGTTCAGTGCGTGTGGTGACTTTCAGTTAACTTACTTTCTAAGTAAAGAAACTTGTAGGTCGATTCAACACCAGCACAAACTGATCGAGGAGGAACAAAATGATTCTTTTCATTGTCCCAACTTGCGTTGTCAGTAAAAGCAAGGATTTCCGCCAGAATTAAACCATCACTGAGAGAATAGAAATGGATCTCGTCGTACCCACGAATTACCGAAATGAAGTCAGTTTCGATAGCACCACCCCAGCTGTAAGAAATGACATCCGGCAACTGCCACCATCTACAAATTTTAAAGAGCGTGCTCCTTACGCAGACAACATTGTCGAGGAAACTCGAAGACGAGGTCGGCCTCTGAAGCTTGATAAGCCACTTAGGACACGTATGGGCTTTCGAATTTCTGATGAGATGCTTCAAGAAGTAGAGGAGCTTTGCGAACAAACCGGTCTTAGCAAGACGGACCTAATTCTTCAAGCAATCCAAAGCTACATCGACTCGAATCGTGCTTTAACAGGAACTGAGCAACATTCCTGAATAGCGTCACTCATTCGAACCACTCCGGTTTACATGGACGAACGCAGAGATTGATCGTCAGAGATTCCTCCAGCGTTTGTCCATCTTCATCCTCCACGGCCATACTCAATCGAATTGCTCTGGGCAGACAAAACGAGTTACTAGCTTCGGAATTCCGTTCACAAGCTAACTCCTGCGTATCCCAATCTTTTACCCAATTTTCTTGGGTTCCTCCATCTGCCAGTTCAATCTCCTGTTCAAGTAATTCCACCAGAAATCCTGTCACTCTGTCTGTCAGCAAGTAATCTCTTCCACCCTCAGACAAATCAGGATCCACATAAAAATCTTCTCTGCGCCACAACTCCCAACGACCTGTTTCTGAGTTTTCTTGCATACGATAACCGATCTCATGCAGCCTAGGATCTTGTTCCCGCCATTCCGGATAGAAACGGGCACGCCGTGCAGCATGAAAGTCAATTGCTGAAGAAGATTCTGCTCCTTGGGGGCCATCAACAAGCCTAGCAATTAAGCCTGTCTGAAAACTATCAATTTGAACTCCTGGACTCTCTGATTCATTCAATTCGACTAGGCGAGACAGGTACTGCATGGCTTGCAGATCATCGAGTACTATCTTCATAAGTAGGCGTAATTCTTCACGACCCCGCAGGGACTTCTCCACGCTCAATGAGGTTCTGGAGATTTGAGAGAAGCTGCTGTAGAGCAAGGTTACCAACATGCCGAGGATTGCCATGGAAACCAGCACTTCCAACAAGGAGAAGCCGCTGATTTTTCGAAAAAATGCTTTATCTTGGATCGGAAGGTTTAACGTAGAGTTCGGCATCGTAGCTATATTCAGATCCTGCCTCATTCCATTTCAGGCGGTAGTAGACCCGTCGGATGATGATGCCAGGCAAGGGTTCAGTATCTTCAATTTCTCGTTCCCATGCGAAGCCAAAAAGAGGATCTTCTTCCTCAGCAATCTCTCCCTGCGCCAACGAAACTGGAGCGTTTAAGCTGCGTTCCCAGCGTAGCAGTTCATTCTGAGAACCTGTGATCGCCCGCCATAGGTTCTGTGTAGAATTAAGGATGAATAGTGAGGTCGAGAAGCTTTGGTAGATGGCGATCAAAGTCACCACCAGTATAGACATCGCAACCAGTACTTCGAGAACCGTGAAACCTCTGCGAAGTTTCATGAATCCTTAGTGTTGGGATTCAACATTTCTACTCGGCCTAATAAGCCTTTGGTAGCAATCTCCCAAGTTTCTTCTGGCTGTTCACGCTCCCTGAACTGATAGCGGAAGGGGGTAACAAATCCTGAATTATCCACCAAGATTTCAACTTCCTCTGGCTGAATTAATTCTCTCTCTTCCTGGGTCAATAAAACTGCTGCAATCTCCCAATCCTCTGGAATCAAATGAGGGCGCAAGGTGCGTTCAGGATGATCCTCTGCAAATGCTTCACGCTCACCACTGTCTTCTTCTTCAATCCGGATTTGCTGATTCTGCAAATCGAACACCAGCCAGTAGGTTCGATTCTGGAGAATCGCATCATTGCGAAGCTGGCGGAGGGTTCTCGTCAGATAACTCAGTTCCTGCTGAGGAACCTGCGTCATTACAGACTGAAGTTGGGGGATTGTCAGCCCAAGGATCAGTGAGATAACAATGGTGGCAAAGGTCAGTTCAAGGAGAGTAAAGCCTCTACGGGCTTGCTCAGCGTGCATCGTTGGAGGAAATGTCGGCATCCAATTCAGTTCCGCCTTCCATCCCGTCAGCACCTAGTGACATTATTTCGTAATCATTACCATCGCTGGTATAGACAAACTCATTATCCCAGCCATCCATTGGCAGTTGTTTACTTCTCAAATAAGGCCCATTCCAATTTTTTGGGATAATGCCGACTTCTGGACGCTCTAGCAGTGCACTAAGTTTTTGATCAGTTGTGGGATATCTTCCATTGTGTAATCTGTAAAGGTCCAAAGCCGTTTCCAAACCACGAATCTGTGTTTTGGTAGCATCAACTGTAGCTTGTGAGGCAGAGTCAAACAGCGAAACACCAACAATGCCCACTAGCAATCCAAGAATCATGATGACGACCATGACTTCGATGAAACTAAAGCCTTTGCGACAACGACGTATTGGGCGTGTGAGGGGAAAAATTACGTTAGACATGAAAAATTGGTGAGCAGAGTTAATTAAATTAAAGAAAATGTAAAGAAACTATAGTGTAACTTTTTGACAGTCGCAATCAACTATGCGGGAAAGTTTACATCCGCTGTAAAGGGGAAGGTTTATAGGTTCTGAGAGAATTAGGTACCAAGACACCCATGTGTGACATCAACTGTAACCGACTCAGATAAGCTGCCCCTCTCATTAGATGTTCAGCAACATCAACAACAGATCTTTGTTGAGGATCAGCAAGATAAGATTCCTTTGTCCAAGCGTTGAAAGCTCCCATCGCTGGACCACACCAAATCTGATAATCAGCCTCACGGCCTTTTTCACCGATATTCGACCAGCGCGACGATAGGCCTAGATACCAGCGAAAAATCAAAGCCATTTTTCGCTTGGGATGATTTTGAGCCCGCTCCACTTGTTGAGGATCACGTTCCAGAAAGAAAGCTTCTGTCTGCTCCCAAATTTTAGTAAGCGGTTGACGAAACACTTGTTTCTCAATTTTATCGCGCTCTTCAGTAGGGATTTCTTCAATAGAATCATATCGACGGTACAACTCATAAAGTTTCTGAGCTCGCATCGGAAACATGGTTCCTCGCTTGAGCACCTGTAACTGAACCCCCATCTCAAACATATCTGCAGCTGGGGCCATAGTAACATCTGCCATCTCCGCTTGTGCCAATAATCGACGGGTGTGTTCCGATGCACCCGCTTCATAGCACGCCTGATTCACAGAGCCAGTCACTACATAAGCAGCTCCCATTGCAAACGCTCCCATCACAGCCTCTGGTGTGCCCAAACCACCACCTACCCCGATTCTCGTTGAATAGGGTCGCGCCTCCTGAATCTCATCCCGTAATTTAAGCATTGTCGGCAAGAGAATTACGAGTGGACGATTATCCGTATGTCCTCCAGAGTCTGCTTCCACAGTCAGGTCGTCAGCCATAGGTACATGAGCTGCCAAATTTGCCTGTTCCTGTGTTATCCACGCTTTCTCCAAGCATTGTTTCAAATATTTTTCTGGTGCAGGTTCCAAAAATCTTCGAGCCACCTCTGTTCTGGAGACTTTTGCAATCACCCGATTAGTGATCTCGATACCTCCGTTAGTTTGGTGGAGACCTGCCACACGATATCTTACAATAGAAGCAGTCAGATCTAAGAATGCACTCGCTTCAACGCATCGTACCCCATACTGAAGATAGCGCTCGACAGCACCAATTTCCAAAGCTGGCTCACTAGGGCTGTGGATCAAATTGAACGCATAGGTACCATTAGGCAAAGCCTGCTGAATCTTTTGGATTGCTACCTCAATACGAGAAGGCACCAAGCCAGCTGCGCCAAATGAAGCTAAAATTCCTTGCTGTCCAAGAGCAATTACCAGTTCCTCAGAGGCAATCCCATTTGCCATTGCGCCTGCATGATAGGCATAGCGAGTACCATGAGACTGGCAGAACCCAGGATCCCCCAAAAGCGATGGAGACTGTACCGGTAAGATTCCGATGAGAGATTGAATCAGTTGAGCTTCACTCGCGGTTTGTGAAGGAATCCATGTGGCTAGCCCATCAGGACTGTTGAGTAAATAAACTGGTTGGTCAAGATTGAGCAGGTGGGCGTGAAGTTCGTGGGGTTGAGCGGCAATTTCAGAGCGGGGTACGTCAAATTTTCCTAGTTCGGGTAGTCTGGGATGGTATCGCAACACGGATTCTTTCACTTATTTTTATCATCACGAAAAACGTTATCCATTGATTTTCCAGAATTTTTCACAGCGTTCTGTGGTGATCGTTGACGACTCGCAACCACCAATGACCTGGGTTTGAACGTAAGTAGGTTTGCTCGTGAACGCTCAGCTGTTCTTGCAGGAATCATAGGGATCAACAGATACAGACTGCGAGGCAGTACCTCCACCTGCAGTTGTTGGGTCTCAGCTGTCCAGCCACCATATGGTGAAGACATTTGCAAATAATTGCCGTGTAATTGGACAAACTCACCCTTACCAAGCCAATTTTCACTCGGTGGCACATGCTGCAATTTGGCTACTCCGTCTGTAGGAGATGACAATTTAGCTGTATAAACCTGAAGATCATTTGCCTTGAGCAAATGACTGTGATTGATCCGCCAAGAATGTAGAGGTTCTTTGTGTAAAGCTAATCTAAAACGCACCTTGTCCTGATGCGTCCACTCCTCTTCCCCGATGGTGACAATCGAGCTAGAAGGTTGACCACTTGCCTGGACTATTATTTCGTTCCAAAAGTACGCTGTCTCGAGTTGTGAGTTCTGGTCCGTATATCGAGCTTTGATAACGTTGACCGGGACTGCATGCCCATTTCGGAAGGTATGCAAGAGGGGGCTGAAAGTCTCAGATGTTTGCAACATAGAGAACCATGCCTCTTTCTTCGTGACCTGCCAAAACCCAATCTCGCAGGGAGGCTGCCCACTCTCAAACTCCTTCATCAATAGATGAAAGGTTTGTGACAAAAGCTCTGGGCTACCAATGATAACCAAGCGATTACTGCCCGCATGCAGTGCCTTACGTAGTTCCTGCTCGAGCATCATGTGAGGAGTCAAGAAAGAAAGCCCGGCTGGAGTCAGACGTTCCATAATTCTCAAACCATGTCTACGCCAAAAAAACCGCATGTGTGGTTTTCGACAGTCAAGTATCAGATGGAGTGAAGTTTTCATCAGTTTTCCGTGACTTCGAGTTGGGCCAAGGCGAGATCTACTTGTTTCAACAAATCAGCAAGCAAACCTTGATTTTCCAGAACTACGTCCGCATAAGGCAATCGTTCCTCCTGACGTAGTTGCGAATCAATTCTGGACTGGGCCTGCTCAGCATTTAAACAGTTCCGGAGTTGCAGACGTTGAAGGATTTGATCTTTTGGAGCAGTCACTACCCAGATTTGATCACAACGTGATCTCCACTGAGATTCGATCAACAGAGCTGCTTCCAAAAAAACAGGTTTTCCCGAATCCAAAAAACTAGTCAAATCGAGCAGACGTTCTTCCATCAATTGGGCAATCGGTGGATGAGTGATCTGGTTCAGTTGCTCTCGGGCTTTTGTATCATTGAAAATTATGTTGCCAAGAGCCTTCCGATTGATCTCCTTGTTCTTAGTCAGGATCCCTTTGCCAAAAGTTTCCAAAATCTGGTCATAAGCCGTTTGGCCTGGGGTAAGGACTATATGGCCAACTCGATCTGCATTAATGACCGGATAGCCTTTTTCACGAAGATACGCGGCAACTACACTTTTTCCGCAAGCAATTCCACCCGTCAACCCAACCAGTGGGTGACCTGCTTCCATCACCAGACCTGCTTGACAAATTTCATTGGACGCAATCTCTCCACAATTTTATGAAAAGTGCGCCAAGACATTGGCTCCAAGCTTAGTTCAATCATGGCTTCCCGTTCATTTTTCTGAAAACTTCTCGAGTCCAGAATTGCTACCCCTGCGTCTTTGATTACTTTCGTGATTTGAAACAAAATGCCTCGATCATCGATGGTCAATAGATTCAGTTTATAGCCCTTCAGACGAGATTCTGGCAAAGCCCAGTTGATTTGAACTGGGGGAAGTCCTTTGCGGGCTGGAATCTTAGTACAGTTGTCACGGTGAATCTCCATTTCTTTCTGATCATTCGGAATACCCAGAGCGCGGTCACCTGGAATTGGATGACAGCATGAGCTCAGATGGACAATGCTGTCATTGTCATTTTCGACCTTAAAGACAGGTGCTTCTTTAGTTTGAAACCAAGCTCTGAGGCGGGCAATGCCATGCAAAGCCTGATTTGGCAAAAGTTGATAGGTCTTTAGGAAATTTTTCAATTCTCTTCGCTGCAATCCCAATTCTTCTAGGAAACGCTCCTTGGTCAAGCGCTCCTTCGCCAGAGCTTCCTGAACATTTTCTTGTTGGAACCATTGATCAACATTTTGCTGAAAATGGAACAACTCACTAACCAAAAAATCACGTCCCACTTCTTGGGCTTTTCGTGAATTTTGCTGTCTCAGGCTACGGCGAATGTTAAGGTGGCTTCTCGCGGTGATGGATTGTTCCAACCAGGTTCGATCTGGATACTGATCTGGACGAGCCAGGATTCGCACTGATTCACCGTGTTCCAGTTTACGGTCACGTGAAACCCAATTTCGGCTACTCTGGTCAGCACTTTGGGAACGTGGAGCATTCACCAATGCACCCACACAATAGGTTCCTAAATCGGTATGAATCTGAAAGGCAAAATCCAAAACCGTTGCTCCTGAAGGCAAGGTTACCATATCTCCTTTTGGAGTGAACACCTGGATCTGTTCTGACTGCAGGTAGCCCATCACTTCCGCCATCCGTAGTTCCTTGTTTCCACTAAACAGATCTAGTTGCTCCAGGCAGGTTCGATAGTAGTTGGAGAGTTCACTTACCGAACCCTTCCAGTGCGCCATGATTCCATATTCGTTCAGTTGGCTCATCTGCTTTGAAACAATTTCAAAGGAAATGGGCTCACCATCAAAAATCACTTGGGTGTGCAGTCCTTGATGACCGTTCCAAAGAGGATTACTAATGAAATCCCGAATTTTCAGGGGGACAGCGTTACGTTGAGTATGCAGGGCCCCCAGGACTTGATAGCTTTCCAACGGCTCCTGAACCACCAAACGGTAGCCTTCCAAAACAGTTTCTGCTTCTTCAGAACTGTGGATGTAAGAGGCTGGATGTGTCCAGATTTCCTCTATCCTTGTATTTTCCAAACCACATCGCTGCAGAATTTCCTCAATTTGACGATGCATTGCTTGGATAGACGGTGCTTGCTGTTCTCTCAGTCGCTGTAAGTGTGCAAGAGTCCTCTCATAACGTTTGGGGTAGAGGTATCGGAAACAGAGTTCAGTGTGTTCCTGGCTAATTTCTTCAAGGCCAAAACGACGAGCCATGGGCACATAGACATTCAAGGTCTCACGGCTAATGCTGCGCTGCTTGTGCCGAGGCATCGCGTCCATGTCCTTCATGTTATCAAGGCGATCAAAGAGCTTGATAAACAATGAACGAACATCCCGGACCATTGCGGCAAGCATCTTCTGATAGGTCGCTTCGAGGTCTGCTCCTTTTTTACCAGAATCTGTGGTGTACTTGATCTTCGTTAGCCCATCAACAATATCTGCGTACCATTCTCCATAATTTGTAGAAAGGTAATCCCAGGTGATCGATGTATCTTCGATAGCGTCATGAAGAAGGGAGGCCACAACAGTAGGAGCATCAAGGCCCATGTTGCATATGGATAAGGCTACTCTCAGCGGATGAACAATAACCGGTTGGCCTGATCTGCGAACCTGGTTGGCATGGTAGGCTTCAATATCATCGAAGGCTTTTTCAAGGAGATTTTGCTCCAGTTCAGTCCCACGTCGGCGTACATAGTCGCGGATCTGTTGTTTCAGATCCATCACTAACTGGGAGCACTCATCTGCAGATTCTTGCACCGCAAAAGCACGTCCACTCAAATTTTCTGCTACCGATTCAGACACTTCGGACAACAACGGTCCTCCTTATTCTCACTTTAATCGAGTAACTATCTTCACTAGCCTCATTGTGGACGGAAACTTAGGGATCGTCCCAGACCTGTACAGAAACGCAAGCCCGAGCGTTCTGTAATCGGTTTCCATCCTACTTCATAGCGCTGATCCCAGGTCCACTCTCGAATTTCTCGCATCAGTTCAAAACTGGCCCCGTCGGACCAGAAAAACAAATAAACTTCACTCGGAGACTTCTCAGCAAGCAGGTTTGTGAGCCAGCCGTCAGCGCGACTAACCTCCCCCCACCACTGTCCAGCACCAGACTCTGGAAAGAATTGCAGACAATGATTCTGACTTGATTGAGCTGTCAACTCAACACGGTAGCCGTTTAGATCTGCCTTGAGAGGGAGTTCTGGCTCACCGTCCAGCTCGCTCTGAAACGAACGATATGCTGCAACCCGATCCAGATAGAGCAGCCGATTATCCTGCAATACAAAAAGTAAACTACTTTTCTGTGAGGAATGTGACCATGGTATCCGCTTCTTTTCTATCGTTAACAAGTCATTCGTTTCTTCAGGCGAGACCGGCTCATCTATGGGACTCTCCACCACACTTAACAACGCCATAAAAACTGCCAGGATGATCAGGATCCCAACGCTGTTGGAGACAATATCTACCAGAGAATCTAGGCTTTCGGTAACCTGCGAACTAGAACCTCGTCTCATTCAACCGGTTTAGCTTTACGTCGTTTTCGCTTTTTTCGCCGGACCTTTTCGGGCTCAGGTGATGGTTCGTCAGCTAGCGCCATCTCTTCTTTGGTGAGTGACTCTAATTCCTGTCGTTGGTAGTCTTCCTCAAGCTGATTAAACCAACTTGTCAACCGGGGCACCATCTCTTCTTTATTATTCTTTTCACAGAGGCTGACCATCCTGAGAAAAATTCCCCGCTTAGGAAGGACTCGGAGGGCCTGTTCATAGGAAGTAATTGCTGATTTGTAGTCCTTGCTCACTTCCGCCTGCACCGCTTTTTCCAGAAGCTGTTGTTGTTGACGCTCCAACTCGGCCTCCTCCATTTCACGGATCTTCTTTTTAATTTCTCGTTGTGGCTTCCAGTCTTCCAGATCTCCATAAACGATGAACAGTTGCTTGAGCACTTTAATGGTTGGCAGGATCGCAATTGCCTGCTCCAGCTTATAGACTGCCGCTTTTAAATCAGGCTTCTTCAAGTCAGTTTCTGCCATCTCCAAATAAGCTTCCCGCACTGCCTTCAACTCCTGCCGAGCCGCTTTATTGCTTCTGTCCTTGCGCAAGGCTCGTTGAAACACCTTATAGGCATCATCCAAATTGTTTTTCTGCAGCAGCAGGTGTCCGATCCGGTTGAGCAGTTCAACCGATTCAATTTCGGGAATCAAAGGCTGGTAGATTTCAAGGGCCCGCTTGAAGTTCTGCCTTTCAAAATATTCTTCGCCCCTTTGAAAGCATTCTTCCAGATCAAAATAACCCTGAGATCGCTGCAAAAGCTTGTGGGTTATGAAGAAATGTCGACGAGCCGGCATCACCCTCTCAGCTTGTTGATACAACAGCCCAAGGTTAGCGTTAGCATAGCGATGATTCGGGTACTTACCCAGCAGTTGCACTAGTTTATCGATGACATCCTGACGTTTCCCTGTTAATGAAAGAGATAGAATCCAGAAACAGCTTAAGTTCAGATCCTTTGAGTTTTCTCCAGATAGTTGATCGAAGCACTTCCGGGCAACGTCAGCAATTTTCCGATCAAGACAACAAAATCCCAATGTCAGCAGCAGTTTCTCCCGCAGTGAGAGGTCTTCCTTGGTATCATTTAGGATATAATCAAAAAGGCTTTGCCAGTTAACCTCATCCGGCTCAACACTCTCATCAAATTCTTCTTCTGTGACATCATCTAATTCAAAGGAATCGTCCTCCTCAAAATCCTCCTCCTCAGCATCCAACATGTCACGATGTAGTTCCCACAATTCAGGAAGGTCATTCTGATAGTCTGGCAGATAAAAGGAAGTGCGCTGCTCATATTCGCGGATGGCCTGTACTGCCACGCTGTCAGCTAATTTCAGACGTGCAATGGTCGCAGGGAGATTGTAGGTGGCATAGTTATGCTTTGGCTTCAAGCGAAGGCAGTGTTCATAGAGGCTGATCGCTTGGTTCCAGTCCCCATTTTTTCTGCAGAGATTCCCAATAGCGTTTGCCAAATCAACGTTGTCAGGGTTCATTGACAACAGGCTACTACCAACCGAAATCAAGGCGGACAAATCACCACTGCCCTGCATATCACGATAGATATCAGCCACAGTTTTGGAGGCCAACTCTCGATGAATCTGCATTGCTTTGCTGAACTCGATCATGGACCGGTCATAAAAATGACTATCGAGCAACTGCTTTCCCCGCTCCAGCAGGGCAAGAGCCTCTGACTCACTATCCGTGGTCACAGACTTTCGCAATTGATCCAGAATATTCATGTACACATCCAATGAAACTTAAGATCTATCTGGACTGACCCAACTCCCTGCTTCCACATCTCTGGATTGAAATCAAGCTATGCTGGTTGGTAGGCAAATTGGGTAAAGGTGTTCTTGATTCACGAGGATTTATAATAGTAAATCAGGAGAATTTTGGAAATGTGTCCGCCTGATTTTTTTCAAGTTCATCGTATTGGCAGTACTCATTGATTATCTCCTCAACCAATCAGGTCAATTCTGGAACTTTTCTTTTCTGCGTTCTCGTCACAAGATCAAATAATCAACAAGCAATAATTCAGCAAACTGACTTCCAAATGGACAATTAACTGCTGAAAGGGCAACGAACCACTAAAAACTTAGTTTCTGTAGTCTGATTGAATTGATCAGGAGTTGCCCTGCGACTCTGACTGCGAGTGGAGTGCCATTGACACTTGGATGGAATTACCAAATTGCTTCGTGAACTATCAATCTTTGGGAAGGAAAGATCTAATGAGCTATGAAGTTGAAGATTTTCAGCAAGATGTGCTGGAAAAAAGTTTCCAGCAACCCGTTCTTGTAGATTTTTGGGCGGAGTGGTGTGGTCCCTGCCGCACTTTGGGCCCTATCCTAGAACGATTGGCCGCAGAAAATCATGGGAAATGGTCTCTGGTCAAGGTCAACACGGAGATACATCAGGAAATCGCGATGTATTTTCAAATTCGTAGTATTCCCGCTGTGAAACTCATCATTGACGGAGAAGTAGTCAATGAATTCACAGGTGCACTGCCAGAAGCATCCATTCGTCAGTGGTTGGAGCAAACGCTGCCGGGGAATAGCAGTAACAACCAACTGCTGGAATTTGCCAAAGAAGCACTGGAAGTAGGAGAAATGGATCAGGCCCTGCTCGCTCTAAAACGGCTATTGAATGAAGAACCTGATCATGATGAAGCCAAAACTCTACTTGCTCGAATTTACTTGGTTTCTCAAGATGAGGATCTGCAGAAGCAAGCAGTGGCGTTGATTGAGTCTATCGGACCCGATTCTAAATTCTTTGATGTTGCGGAGGCTCTTCGGCTGCTGGTGGAGATGTTGGATGACAAGTTTCTGCAAAACCTGCCAGCTAGTCCACATGAAGTTCTCATGAAAGAGGGGATCAATGAATTGAGACGAGGGCGCTTTGATCACGCCCTCAAGCATTGGATTGATGCTCTGAAGAAAGAACGGGAATACCGTGAAGTTGCCCGCAAGGCATGTGTGGCAGTGTTTAAATTTCTTGGAGAAGACAGCGAAGTTACGCGACAGTACCGGCCGGCTTTCTCTAGTGCGTTCTATTCCTAATGTATCTGGTGAGTTGGCAAGAGTTACTCAACTCACCTGATAGCAGTTCAACCTTGAGGCTCAACCTGTCGCGGAATCAGTAGACCTTCCACCTTTGGTGCAGCCAACATTCCCACTGACATCCCCATCACGAAAAGGATTGGGTTAATATTTCCTGAAAATATAGAGGTCAACCCAGGCCCAGGACAGAAACCACCCAATCCCCAACCTAAACCAAAAATCACCGCCCCGACTACCAACGGTCGATCAATCACCTTAGACGTTGGGAGTTGAAAGGAACTCGTAAAGCGGGGTTGTTCATTCTTGAGAATCAGGCGATAGAGCAGCATATACACACAGGTCCCCCCACCCATGACAAAAATTAGGCTAGGGTCCCAGTTTCCAGTGAAATCAAGGAAACCAATCACTTTACCAGGTTGGGTCATCCCACTGATGGCTAGTCCAATTCCAAAAACGAAGCCTACTGCAACGCTTATTAAGTTTTCACGACTACGCAGCACCTCAATCATAATACCCCTCCTAACAGATGATTGGTGATCCAAACCATTCCGATTCCAGCAGCCATGAATACTCCGACCGAGGCCATCGAACGCAAAGAGAGTCTACCGATTCCACAAATGCCATGTCCACTGGTGCAACCACTCCCAATTCGAACACCGATACCAACGAGAAGACCCGCCAACAAGGTAGTGACCATGCCCCGCTCAGCGGTATCCACAAACATCTGCGGTGAAACCAGCACCATCACCAGACCTGCCAAAACCATCCCTCCAATGAACATTGCTCGCCATGCGATAGCCCCTGATTGGGGGACAAGAAGACCACGAAAGATACCGGAGATTCCTGCAATTTTTCCGTTGAAATACATCAAGGCCGCGGAAGCAAGGCCGATCAGGACACCTCCCCGCAGAGGCTCCCAGATCGAAAAATCCTGAATTTGCATAATGATCCTCGTAGTTGAAGAAAAGTATTTAAACCAAAGCCAGAGACATTGCACACCTGATGACAGTTGGTCAAAGACTCCAAAGCTCCTTTCAATTCACTGGATAACCGGCCTGATCCCAGTGCAACATTCCAGTGGTCGGTACACAGATAATATTTTCCAAACCTTTGTTGTTGAGGGAACTGGTTGCGTAGCGTGCCCGCCTGCCGGAGCGACAGAAGAGATAAACTTTTTCATAGGTTTTAAATTTATCGAGGTATTGCGCCTCATCACCCAGCGGGATGTTAATGCTACCTTGGACGTGCCCGTTGCAGTATTCCTGGGGAGTACGAACATCAACCAACAAAACATCCTCAGAGGGATTCTCACTGAGATGCTTGATCTCTTCCATCGTACAAACAGTTTCACTGCCTTGCTCTTCAGTCACACCACAGTCGAGATTAGCAGGCAATGATTCATCAATCCGTTTCGGATACGGCAGATTTAGATTGTTCATAATTCTATTGAAGTCTTCAAAAGAGTTGTCTGTTTTCAATCTTGGATTGAGGCGTTTTTCTTCACCAACAGATGTGACCAAGCGTCCCCGGTAATCATGTCCTGGATAAATCAAGGATTCATCCGGCAGTGAAAAGATCTTTTCGTGAATGCTCCGATAGAGATTCTCTGGACTTCCTTGTTGAAAATCCGTCCGGCCACATCCACGAATCAAGATAGCGTCTCCAGTGAACACCATGTTCTCAACTTGGTAACTGGTGCAGGCATCTGTATGTCCCGGAGTCGCAAGCGCCTTTAAAGTATGCTGGCCAAAGTGAAGCTCCTGTCCATCTTCCAAAAGAATATCTGCACAACCAACCCCTGCTGGCTTCCCAACAGCTGTTTGAGCTCCCATTGAATCTCTAAACATCCCCAAAGCTGTTACATGATCCGCATGAACATGCGTATCGAGCGCGTAGAGGAGCTTAAGTTGCAGATCAGTCACAGCTTCCAAATCACGCAAGTACTGCTCTCGAACAGGATCAATGATGACTGCCTCTTTCGTGTGCTGGTCCCACAGTAGGTAGGTGTAGGTCCAGGTATCGTAGTCAAACAATTGACGAAAACCAATTGTTCCCATCTCAGTCTCCTTTGGTTAGTGAATCGATTAAAAGTTAAGGTTCTCAAACTTGGCAGAAAATGCTTTTAAGCATTTCGAACAACCTTTGGAACCGTTCATCAGCAATTCGATAGTAGGAATAGTTCCCTTCTCTTCTTAGATTCAGCACGTTGTGCAGTTTTAACAAAGAAAGATGCTGTGAAAGTGTCGCCTGCTTCAAACCTGTGAAATATTCCATTTCCTGCACATTGTGCTCACCCTGCTGCAGAATGCAGAGGATTTTGAGTCGTGCTGGGTGTGACAGAACCCGCAGACACTCTGTGGCTTTGTTCATATTCTCCTGTTGATCCACGAACAGACTTCGTAAGTCCATTTCCAGATCAGCGTCCAGAATTCTTGCTGTTTTCATGATCTTTTTTCACTCAGAGATTTACACGATTCAGTTGATTGCCCATCACTACAGAATAGTTTCTTTTGCCAAGATGAAGAGCCCCATGATCAAAACGAACCAACCAAATCCAGGTTTCAGTTTGGCGCTGGAAACAAAACGACTGAGGTAAGTTCCAAGGTAAATCCCAATGATGGAAAGCAAAGAGAACAGAGCCAGAAAACCCCAATCAAAGCTTTGATTCCCCAAATCTCCGAGAAATCCAAACAGGGATTTCACCGCAATGATCATCAACGATGTACCCACTGCCTGTTTCATCGGAAGTTTGGCCAACATGACGAGTGCAGGGATGATCAGAAAGCCACCTCCAGCACCCACAAACCCGGTTACCCCTCCCACTATCAAACCCTCGAGGGCAATCATGGGATAGTTGAATTGAAGTTCACCTTCTTTTTCTGGTTCACTTCCTCCTCGGATCATTGAAACCGAGGCTAGAATCATCACAGTCGCAAAAACGCCCATCACAATCAGATCTCTGCCGACAACCAAGCTGCCTACTGTGAAAATTTCCAAAGGTAAGGCCGGTACTAGGAACTTCCTCGCCAGAAAGACCCCAACAAATGCCGGAATCGCGAAGATTGTTCCTGACTTCAGATTGACTAATCCCAACTTGAAGTAGTTAACAGAACCAACTAGGGCACTCAAACCAACGACAAACAAGGAGTAACCGGTTGCCAGTACTGGAGGAATTCCAAGCAGATAGACAAGAATTGGCACCGTTAGAATCGAACCCCCTCCACCAATCAATCCCATGGTTGCTCCAGCCAGAATCGTCGCACCAAAGCCAAACAATGCTGACCCACTCGTGGGTATTGCGCTAAAACTGTTGCTGATCAACCCCAAGCCAATTCCGAGAGCCATGATGGAAATTAGCGGTTGCAGTTGTCTGAGAAGTGCCATGTAGTCCTTTCAACTGACCAAAAATTATTGAATCAATATATTCATAAATTTGAATATGTAAAGAAAAAAGATTATTTTATATTGCTTACTGAATTACCCTTCGTTTGCGATGTTACAAGAAAGGCGATAATTTATTCTGGTTAATTATTCACTGGTTCGTCAAGCGTCGACCAAGCTCCTCTACTTTCGCAAAGGCCTGCAGTTCACATGAGCTTACCACCAGACTATTGGATTCCATCCGGCTCCTTTCAAGAAATTCTCTATCACAAATCGGAAGAGGGAATTGCCAAGATCACCATCAACCGACCACATGTTCGTAACGCCTTCACACCTCTGACAGTGCGTGAGATGCAGAAAGCACTGGATGATGCCAGAGATGATATCAACATCGGCACAATCATCCTGACTGGACAGGGTGATCTCGCTTTTTGCTCCGGTGGAGATCAGAAAATCCGTGGAGATGCAGGCTATAAGGATCAGGATACCGGACACCTACGTCTAAACGTCCTTGATTTTCAACGCCAGATCCGAAATTGTCCTAAGCCCATTGTGGCGATGGTTGCGGGTTACGCCATCGGTGGTGGTCATGTGCTACACCTAATGTGTGATCTGACGATTGCAGCTGAGAATGGGGTCTTTGGTCAGACGGGACCAAAAGTCGGTTCTTTTGATGGAGGTTATGGTTCAAGCTACTTGGCTCGCATCGTTGGTCAGAAGAAGGCCCGGGAAATCTGGTTTCTCTGTCGTCAATACAATGCCCAGCAAGCACTGGAGATGGGCTTGGTCAATACTGTGGTGCCGCTTGAGCAACTGGAGGAAGAGACTGTGACCTGGTGCCGTCAGATGCTGCAGCACTCACCGACTGCCCTGCGTTGCCTGAAGGCAGCAATGAATGCTGATTGCGATGGCCAGGCTGGCTTACAGGAGTTGGCAGGTGCCGCGACCTTGCTATTTTATCAAACGGAAGAGGGCCAGGAAGGCCGAAACGCCTATGTTGAAAAAAGGCCACCGGATTTTGGCAAGTTTGTCCGCCATCCCTGAGCAACAGAATATCGTTTCAATATTTTAGAGAGATACCACATGCAATATCGTCAGTTGGGACGAACCGACCTCCAAGTAAGCCAAATCTGCCTCGGAACCATGACCTTGGCTGAACAAAATACTCAGGAAGAAGCCTTCGAACAGATGGATGCAGCTCTGGATTATGGAGTGAATTTCTTTGACACGGCTGAGCTCTATCCGGTGCCTCCCAGTGCCACTACCTACGGAGGAACTGAAATAATCATCGGTAACTGGTTCACTCAGCGGGGACATAGAGCCAAAGTGATTCTGGCTACCAAGGTGGTCGGACCAATGATCAAGGCCCCTCACATTCGTGAAGGCCAAACCCGCTTGAACCGAGCGATCATTGAGGAAGCTGTTAATAGCAGCCTCGAAAGACTACAGACTGATTACATTGACCTCTACCAGTTGCATTGGCCAGATCGGAATAGCAATAAATTTGGTCAACTAAATTATTTACATGATAGTGAGGAGGTTTCCACCCCCATTCAGGAAACCTTGGAAGCTTTAGCAGCCATCCAAAAGACTGGGAAAGTTCGGCATTTTGGACTCTCCAATGAAACTCCCTGGGGAACCATGCGCTTTCTGCACTTTTCAGAAATGCAAAATCTACCACGGGTCGTCAGCATTCAGAATCCCTACAACCTGCTAAACCGCGCTTTTGAAATTGGCCTAGCAGAGATTGCCCATCGAGAACAAGTAGGGTTATTGGCCTATTCACCGTTGGCTTTTGGTGCCCTCTCGGGTAAGTATCTTCAAGGGAAGCAACCAGAGAACGCTCGTCTCAAACTCTACTCACGTTTTGTGCGCTACAAGACCGTTCATGCTGAAAATGCGATTCAATCCTATGTGGATCTGGCTCAAGCCCATGAACTGGATCCTGCCCAAATAGCGCTAGCTTATGTCAACAGTAGACCTTTTTTGACTAGCAACATCATTGGGGCGACCTCGATGGAGCAATTGAGGATGAACCTCGCTAGCAGTGAACTCAATTTATCAGAGGAAGTATTGGTGGGGATCGAGCAAATTCATGGTCTCTATCCAAATCCATGTCCGTGAATTTAAATTGGAGATCTATAGTTAGTAATTCAGAATTGGAGGGTTAGTTCATCAGTTTAGAAGAAACTGATTGGCTAAGCACAGGACCTGCTTGTAGCAATTGGGTCTGCTCTACTGGCCCATACTCGGGAACAAGTCTACGCATCACACCCAAGGCAGTTCCCAAATCGTTTTCTGCAATTGCTTTCTTCAGCACTCCGATCTCTGCCTGAATCGTAATCGTCTCCGGCAGAGGCTCATGGGATCGAAAAATTCGTGGATGCACGGTCTTCTCCGCCTGCTCCGGTTCAATCAGCAACTCCTCATAGAGTTTTTCACCAGGACGCAATCCGGTAAACTGAATTGGAACATCTCTCTCAGGAACATAGCCACTCAGCTCAATCATGTGTCGCGCTAATTCTGCAATCTTCACCGGATGTCCCATGTCCAACAGAAAAACTTCTCCTCCTTGAGCCATAGCGCCCGCCTGAATCACTAGCCGCACAGCTTCACCAATACTCATGAAGTAACGCGTAACCTCTGGGTGTGTGACCGTCAAAGACTTCCCTGAATTCAAATGTTCTCGGAAGAGAGGAATCACTGAGCCGCTGCTATCCAGAACATTCCCAAATCGAACCGTAGTCCAGCGGCATTCTGGCCATCGTCTGGAGGCATCTTGCACCAGCAACTCCGCCATTCTTTTCGAGGAACCCATCACATTTGTTGGACGCACAGCCTTGTCGGTCGATACCAAAACAAAAGACTGGGGTAAATGGGATTGACAGGCTTCCAGCAAGGATTTGGTTCCCAAGACATTGTTGCGTAAACCTTCCAATGGATTCACCTCTACCAGCGGAACATGCTTATAGGCTGCTGCGTGATAAACCGTTTGTACCTGATGCTCCTTCATTAGCTTGGCAAGCCGAGTTGTTTCCAGAATAGAAGACAAACAAGGAAGTAGTTCAATTCCCATGAGTTGTGGCCTTAGCACTCGTTCTATTTGATAAAGAGCGTGCTCGTGTTGCTCTAATAAGATCAACTTTCTCGGCTGATGCCTCAATATTTCTCGGCATAACTCACTCCCTATGGATCCTCCAGCTCCGGTGAGGAGTACCGTTTTGCTCTCTAAATCCTTTTGCATCAGCAATGAATCTGGAGGAATTTCATCTCTGCCCAACAGGTCGGCAATTTGTACTTCCTGCAGCGCCCCAACAGCATTCTTACCTTCTAGGAGTTGGTCGAGAGTCGGAAGGATCTTTACCCGAAGATGTAGGGGACGCAATTGCTTCAGAACTTCTCGTCGACGCTGATAAGTAGCATTTGGAAGCGCCAGAAAGATGGAATGTAGATCCAAGCTTTCACAGAGCCCGGCAAGGTCTGCCGGAGAGTGAACCGCCAGACCCCGCAATTGACGACCCTGCAGAGTTGGATCATCTTCCACAAAGATCTTTACTTGATAATTGCGCTGGTATTGAAGGGAGTCATAAAGCTGAATTCCTGCGGCCCCAGCTCCGTAAATAGCCACAACTCGACGTTCTAGCAGAGGTACGTCAAGCAAATGGATGCGGATCAGCTAACGGATGCTCAAGCGCAGGCCGACCAGAGAGAGCACCCCAAAGATCGGAGCCATCACCACAATGGAGCGAGGGAGCAAAACTGTGTTGACCAGCCAATCCAAAATGATAAATCCCCCGCTACCAATCAGCACTCCTCGGCAAACCATCCAGACCAATTCTGGCCCAGCGTAACGGAGAATCGGTCGATACAAACCTGTCAGCCCGATAGCGACCCAGTGGAGTACAAGCCAGCTTCCAACTCCTTGGTCGAACTGAGAAATTCCGGGCTGGATTGTGGAAGGCTCGAAGCGAATGGCAAAACTAAGGAGGAGGGAACTGGTGAGCAGGAGGAAGTCCAGGGTGACCAGCCCAAGGATCTTGAAGTGCCTTGGGAGTGCAGCACTTGTTCTAAGCAGCTTTTGGAGAAAAGAAGCAATAATCGAATCTTTTGAAATCATTTTTCAAGTGCAATTCAGCCTGAACAGGCCCTGCCTATCTCCATAACAGACCCTGGTCGGTTATCTACTTCAGTTTCCAAGCGAAGTAGCAAAACCTCTTACATTGTATCTGGATGAAAAATTCATCATTGGGGCCAAATTATTAAAAGTGTAATCATTCTCAATCAAACCAAGATTCGATATTCATCTAGAACACCGATCAGTTTACCAGGCCTTGGGCTGAAAATTACTGGGAACCTCCAGCTTGAACTGCTCATCGTTGATACCAGCCATGAAGATTCCTGCTGACAAGGCTTCCTGTCGCAAATCCTCCGGAGCATCCACCACCGCCAGAATCCCATAGAGCGCCTTGTCGGCGTGCTCTGGAAAAAAGTGACGAAACTGCTCAAGAATGTTCTGAAGTTGCTCAATCCCATCTGGGCGTAGGTGACTTTTGATTTCAACGATATAGGCAGCATTGCACTCTGAGTTGGCGTATGCCAAGACATCCAGTTCCAGGGACCGACCTGCCTTACGCACCTTTACTCGAGGAGTCACTACCTCCATCCCAAAGTTTTCGGTGAGGATCTTGGTCATGGAAGGCAAGGCCATGCCCTCGGTAAAACCACCAAACTTCTCACCAAGGCCACCGATCTGCTTACCCAATTCCTTGAGTTGCTTGCGAAGCTGTCGGTCCGTTTCCTTAAGTTGCCGGTCCGTTTCCTTGAGTTGACGGTCCGTTTCCTTAAGTTGACGGTCGGTCTCTTTTTGGGCGACAGCCAGGCTGGCCACCAGTTCTTTCAATTCTTCATCCGTCATGGGGATTCACTCTGAGGGTTTGGATGACTTCTTAAATCAGGACAACTTGTTGAATTCTAAAAATAAACTCAATAGCTCTTTTTTACAAGCAATCCGAGAGTTTCATAGAACTCATGTGCCTGAGGGATATCGGATCGCCACGCTCGCCATGACGATGATTCAATTTTTTTTGTCACTGAGAGGAGGCTAGACGACGTGGCAGTCCACCGACCGTAGGAAGGAAATAAGCGGTTGCAGTCAATATTCTTCATGGAGCATGATGCTGGACGCCACAGTTTCTAGGAGACCTCGCGATAACGTTCATAGTTTAAAATTCGTCACTGCGAGGAGACTAACGGCCGACGAGGCAGTCCAGTCCCTCCAGGTGCAAATCGCTTGTTGAAAGAGTCGTGATTAATGTTGAAGTGGATCGCCATGCTACGCTCGCGATGGCAAGGGAAGAATTAAAGATACAGGCGAGAATTTGTTCTTTCTGAGACGTCATCGCCTACCCCACTTCACTGCGAGGTGGCTAACAGCCGACGAGGCAGTCCATGCTCTTGCGGTATTTTGAATATGAGTAGTAGATCGCTGCGCTCGCGATGAAGATCACTTCCGATTTGTTGACAGGTTTAGGGATGTCAGAAAGCGGGTACACAAACAAATTTACTCGGTTGCATCCAGCCGACTCAGAGTTCCCTCCCATTTAAGGATTTTTTTATCCGCAGTCATCAAAGGCAGGTCTCTGTCCAGTGCGGTAGCCACAATGAAACGGTCAGCAGGGTCGCGATGAAAATTCGTAAGTTGACAAGATTGTAGTGCAATCCATCCGTCGATTGGAACTTCCACTAGGCCTGCCCGAAGCCAGTTAGCACGCCAGCGTTCAGGGTATGTGGGTAATGAGATCCGATCTCGCTCTGCTAGCATGGTAGCTTCCCAGAAACTGATCGCGCTGACCGCCAGTAAGCCAGCCCGCCAGGCGACTTCGATTTGAAGTCGGGCCATTGCTCCCAATTTAGGATCATTGCGATCTACCCAAAGCAGAGTGTGGGTATCAAGAATCACTCTGGTGCTTTCCAGAGATCGTCCTCTAGCGGCTCAATGACATCACCATGGATTGATAGCAGCGGATGAAGCCCAAAAGGGGAATCGATACGTCCACCAGAATAGGGTCTCAGTTCGGCGACAGGCCGGCCATTCTTGGTAACAACCCATGTTTCACCAGTAGCGGCGACTGTATCCATAAGGGCTAAGCATTTAGCCTTGAACTCGGATGCTTGGATTGTATGCATATTTTCACTCCAATGTTGACTATTTAAATGACCATAGTCATTCAAGTGGTCATTTTCAATTTAAAAAAGCTTAAGTTGCCCCACTGGACTTGCTTTCAATTCAGTAAGTCTGAATTTTATTCTTAGGAGGTTCATTGATGGACATAAATATCTCGGAAGCAAAAGCGCAGTTGTCTAAGCTTATTAATCTTGCCTATCACGGTGAAAAGGTAGTGATTTGTAAAAACAATTTGCCACTGGTGGATCTTGTGCGGCCCAGCCCGAAGCTAAGCGAAAGCTCGGTTTGCTAGAGGGGAAGTTTGTGACACCTCCAAGTTTCTTTGAGGCAGATCAAGAAATCGAAGATATGTTTTACGGCAGTGACTCATGAAGTGACTGCCAGATACCTATGCCTTTCTACGGGCACTCTCTGAGCCCAATCGACTTAGCAAAAACAGATCATCCCAATATAAGACACAACGAATACGGTATAGGTCAGTTCTATCATGATCACAGAAATAGCGATTAAGGCTTCGTGGGGTAAGCTGGAGTTGGGTTTTGATCCGATTGATGCGATAGAGATCCTGGCTTTGAGACGCTAGATTTTTTGGCTAAAGATGCCTTGTTACTGAAGGATCTGCCGTTCCATCATCGGGATCCATTTGACCGAATGCTGATCGCGCAAGCGATATCACGCAAATTGATTATCGCAACCCAGGATTCCCACATTGATCAGTAGGACTGCCAAACTGTGAAATAGAAGGTTGGCATCCAACTCCTACCAAAATGGATCACCACGCTACGCTCGCGATGAAGGAGGAGTGAAGGCTCGGTAATGGATCGCTGTTCTGCACTCGCGATGAAGGAGGAACGGAGATCCAGTAAAGTAATGCTGCGCTCGCGATGAAGGAGGAGTGAAGGCTCGGTAATGGAGGTGATGCTGGAGTTACCCATACGACCGTCATCCTTTTTAAACGCTGCACGAACCGATGCCGGCTTTTTCTTCATCGTGTTAATCACGATATTGGTATCCAGCATGTATTTCAGCATTTCACTGATTCCCGCTCTTGATCAACCGTTTGCTCGCGCGAGGCCATGAAATCGTCCGTTACACCTTCCTCGCGGAACTAACTATCCCAATCGCTCCAGCAGGGACAATCAAACGACCGCTACCAACCGGAGTGATGTCCACCCTCTTGATTGATTCGGGCAGCGCTACATCCTTCGTTAGACAGATTGCCTGAGAGGTATTGCTTTTGAACGCAGCAACACTTTTCATCAGAAACTCCTTATAATTTTTTGGATATACAAAAAACATCTCCAAAGGTGCTCCAAGCCAAAACTCTGTCAAGGGCCAAACAAAATGTTGGTTCGGTACTAGAAGGAGCTTCTAAAGACCATTAGAAGATGTTTTACGGCGATGAAGATTCGACTGCGGCTATGAAGTACCAAGCTGCAGAGAGAGTTTCGAGATGGAAATCCTCTGCCCAGTTGGAGTAGCGAAACGCGATGCCAACCTAATCCATATGGCGTTCTCTTGAATTTTGATTGACGCTGTCAAAATCTAAACATATGCTTTGACATATGTCATTTATTTTAGGAGTCAACCCATGCCTGCTGAGCGTCAAGTTAAATTATTTCGTAATGGCCGCAATCAGGCGGTTCGGATTCCCCGTGAATTCGAGTTGGAGGGAAAAGTCGCAATCATGCATCGTGAAGAGGATCGTTTGATTATTGAACCGATACGAAAGCCGGGCTTGCTGGCTACGTTAGCAAAGCTGCCCACACTGGAGGATGATTTTCCAGATGTTGATCAAGGTCTCATACCTCTGGATTCCCCTGATTTATGAATTTACCTCTCTATTCACTAGATACAAACATTCTCTCTCATCTGGTTCGTCACCCTCGAGGGGTTGTGGCCAAAAAGATTGCTGCGGTGGGAGAGGATGAAATCTGTATCTCTATCATCGTCGCTGCAGAACTACGATTTGGAGCAGCGAAAAGAAATTCTGCTCAACTTAGTAATCAAGTGGAGACCATTCTGGCTGCCATGTTGGTAGTTCCTTTCGACGTGCCTACAGATCGTGAGTATGCCAAACTTCGGCAATTGCTGGAGTCATCGGGTAATACTATCGGACCCAACGATCTCTTGATTGCTGCCCAGGCAATAGCAAATGAGCAGATCCTCGTCACCAACAATGTTCGAGAATTCACCAGGGTTCCTAGCCTGCAGGTCGAAAATTGGCTCGCCTAGATTGGAGAACGAGGTTTAGGAAGGGAAAACAACTAATCTTGTCCGAGCCTGTAGGTGCCGACCACCATTTACGATTCTCCTCCCCACTTGTTGAGTAGCTTACCTCAGTCAAGCCATAGCCCTTTATCCGTAACTCTTGGAGTTCTATCTTAAAGATTGGTCACGAGGCCATTTTGCTAAGTCACAACTTTGTTCTGGGACTCCTGGGACGTGCAGTCGAAGTGAGTTTTCACAATGCGACGGTATGCACCTTGTCAGCAATACCGGAGGAGTCTCCGTCTGGCAGCAGTACCAGACATTAGTAGCCGAGAAGTTGGCAGGGTTGTATCAAAGTCTCCCTGGCTAATGAGCAAGGTAGAGAGATTCCGCTGATCCTTCTTTTCCTTGCACTTCCCATTTGTACCGACCAGACTTGAACAATTTATTGAACAAGTGAGGCTATCATGAAAGTCGTTACCTACTCCCATGCGCGCAATGCGCTCAGGTCGATTTTGGATGGGGTCGTTCAAGATGCCGATGTAACCATCATTAGTCGCCGTGACGCAGAGGGAGATGCGGTGGTGATGTCGCTAGATAACTACAACAGCATCATGGAAACACTGCATCTAACCAGTAACCCAGCGAATGCCGCAGCTCTGGCCAAGGCAATTGAACAAGATAAAGCAGGGCAGGCACAAGATCACCAACTGCTTACCGTTGATTAACCGTGCGAGCCATTCGCTTTGCACCAGACGCATGGGAGTCTTACCTATACTGGCATTCCCAGGACAAGAAAAAGCTCAAGCGCTTGAATTCGCTGATTCCGGCTACTGCACGTGATCCGTTCGCAGGTATCGGTAAGCCACAGCCACTGCGTGGTGATTTGTCCGGATACTGGTCTAGGCGCATCGATGCCGCACATCGCTTGGTATATCGTGCAACTGATGCTGATCTGGTCATCATTGCCTGCCGATTTCATTATGCTGATTCGGCATAGTTGCATGGCAATGATGATTAACTCGATCAAGACAAGATGTCTCGCTCCACTCTAGATGACAATGATTGAAGTATGTGCCACTGCGAGGAGGCTCCATGCCAAGGTGGCAGTCCAGGCTCTTGCGGTATCGTGAGTATGAGTAATGGATCGCCATGCTGCGCTTCTGATGACACTACTCTTTTTTCCGTCACTGCGAGGAGGCTAACAGCCGACGTGGCAGTCCAGACCCCTGTGGTATCGTTATTATGATGGATCGCCACGCTCGCAAGGACGGAGAAACGGAGGGTCAGTAACGGTTCGCCACGTTATGCTCTCGATGACATTGAGATCGTGATTGTGTTATCGTTTGCCACGCTGTTCTTGTGATGACACCAATCTTTTATTTTCTGTCACTGCGAGGAGGCTAACGGCCGACGTGGCAGTCCAGGCCCTTGAGGGGTAGTCCATAAAATCTGAGTGATGGATCACCACGCTGCGCTCGCGATGACGGAGGAGTGGAGGGTCGGTAATCTTTTGCCACGCTTGCGAAGTCAGTGGGGCTGAGGTTTCGCAATTGACCACTGCGCTCGCGACGACGAGGGGAAAAATTTCGGCCAAATGATTATTTGGCTGGAATTTCTGAATGATGATCATTAATGTTAAATAAAATAAACTAAGTTTATTAAACTAAGTTGTGAAAAAGGTATGGAGATCGTAAATATTCACCAGGCAAAATGTCATTTATCAAGGTTACTTCAAGGAGTTGCTGAGGGTCGCCCTTTTATCATCGCCAAGGCAGGCAAGCCGATTGCCCGGGTGACCGCAATTGATGCTCCGGAACCGGCGCAGATCAAACGACTGGGATTTTTGGGAGGGCAGTTTACCGTCCCAGATGATTTTGACCGAATAGGCCAAGAGGAGATTCTTGCTCAGTTTGGGCTGGACGAATGAATTTGTTGCTGGATACGCACCTGCTGATCTGGGCTGCCTCAATGCCTGAACGTCTATCTAGTGCTGCGTCTAAATGGATTGAACAACCCGAACATCAACTCTATTTCAGTGCGCTAAGCCTATGGGAAATTACGATCAAGCGCGGCCTGGGGCGGCCAGACTTTATTGTGGATTCTTCTTTGCTGCATCGTGGGCTGATTGAAAATGGCTACACAGAACTCGTTGTCAAGAGTTCACATAGTCTCGCACTTGACCAATTACCACCAATTCACAAAGACCCTTTCGGTAGGATGTTAGTTGCTCAAGCGGTTTTCGAAGGTATGTTGCTTTTGACCACGGATTCGGTGGTTGCTCAGTATCCAGGGCCGATCAGGTTGGTTTAAGTCAATTTGACTAGAAAAGTTGGAATATCTGCTGATGACAAGGAGGCTTTATTCCGAAAAATTGTAATCGTTTAGTAAGATCAGCCGGTTGATTGATACGGCTTTCATATTATGAGAAATGCAACAGTTCTCATTGATCCTTACTGGAAACATAGTTCGATGATGCTGCCATCAAGACAAAGATCAGGCTTTGTACAGTCATAAAGGTTATCTGCCAGATGAAGTAGTCGAGGATTTGTCCAAGGCAGAGAATAAGAACGCTCGCCAAGAGCCACATAGGCGACCTACGAAACTTCCAAAACCAAGAGGCAACAAACCCCAGGGCTAGGAAGAGGCCAATCCATCCCATTTCAACCCAGACTGTCAGCAGAGCGTTGTGTGCATTCCATGATTCGTTTGCATTCTGAAACACTGAAGCCATCGGACCCGAGGCTTCTTCAGAAACTGCGTAACCGAACGATTTGACTCCTACACCGAAAAAAGAGGGATGCTGAATGCCATACTCGATCGCCATTCTATAAAGCGCAAATCTGGGGTCGATATCCTCTAGTTGTGAAAACTCACTAACAAATTGTAGTTCTTCCCAAGTTTGCTGACTTTTCACCATCACTCTCGGATTGAAGATCAAGGTGATGACTGAAACACCAATCAAAAAAAGATCAATCCCACCAAATATTTTCCAGTAGTGCTTTTTCCGATTCGTGGCACTGCCAAACTGCGCAAGCAGTCTCAACACAGCGTAAATGATTAGAATCAGGATCGCATTTCGACTGCCTGAGAGTACAATTCCCCACACAGAAGCTAAGGCCCCAGCAATTCCAAGAAACCAATGCTTTTGTAATACACCAAACAAAGAAATTCCCAACAAAGCAACAGAAATAACCCCATAGGGATTTTGGTTTTCAAACAGTGAACTTAAACCACCTGATCTGACATTTGAATGAAGTTCTAATCCCAGACCAATGGAAGCAAACCAAGATTGCAACTGCCAATCAGCAAACAATTGTTCAGCCATGGTCAATCCGCTGACAACTAAAAACCAGCCGAGTAACACCGCAGTCATGGAACGAAAATTTTGAGATCTAACTAGAAGTAAAAAGGTCAAAAACACTAAAAGGTGAATCGTATAACGTCCTGCATGCTTCAAGCTATGACCCCGCCATTCACTGAACCAAGCCCCTAACCACATCCACACAAAGAGCATTGCCATCAACAACAAAGGAATCTTAAGCTGATTCCAGACTTCTGGAATCCTGAGCAGGTGGATCAATACGGTAATCCCAAGCCACATTGGCAAGAAAAGGGTATAGGTACTGAGTTGGATGGGAAATGAAATCTGAAGGATCGACTCTAAGAATGATTGTATTGCAGGGGTTTTGAGAGGAAGTGAAAAAGTCAGGATCCCAAGCAAAAGTATGGAATCTATGACAACGTCCCAGCGAATTGATTTCATTTATTTTTTATAGTGAAAGATCGATAGTCTTTTCTTTTGGAAACTGGCTTGAAGTCAAATCAGTGAACGTCAGGAGGTTTTGAATTACAAATCAATGATCATTTTCAAGAAACTGAACGAATTCTTGGAGTGTGCGGAGGGTGTGCCAGAAGAGCTGGATTGGGCAAAGACTTGAGAGTAGAAAGCGAGTGCAACTAGATACAGTATTAGATCAGGGAGTTCTTGAAATCACGCGGAGAGACTTGCCTTCAGCAGGTTGGTGGAGGCGTTGGTATTGTTCCAGAAAGAGAGGGACTACCATTCGCAGGTACTCATCCTTGAGATCAGAGTCTTGCTGCAGATCCTGCTGACGTAAACGAAGACGCAGGAGGAAAGAGTCCTGGGAGAATTCCAGCAGCCGATCTCCTTCGGAGACTACGATAATTCCCTGACGATGAAGCAAGCTCTGTTGCTGCAGGAGTTCATAGTCTCGAAGATCCAACAACTCTGCCCAGAACCGGAAGCTGTGTTGCAGTTCTGTGGTGTTACGATCCTTGGCAAAGTAGATCTCAGCGTTCTCAGAGAGCGCCCGCACCATGTCCCGTTGTTTCCGTAACTGTGGTTGAGAACGCATCGCATTCGAGGGCCGGACGATCACATCGTATTCCAGCCAGTAGAGCAGACCGTAGACCAATAGCACAAAGCCCATGATCAGTGGGGAGGCGATTGCTGAATAGAGATGGGCAACAACGCCAAGCAATCCAAAAAAGAGACCCAAGGCATTCAACAGCAGAGTGGTTTGCCAGACGCTCAGACCCTTTTGCAGACAACGATGATGCAGGTGATCCTTGTCCGCAGCATAGAAAGGGATACCCTTGAGGTAGCGTCGTAAAAAAGCAAAGGCCGTGTCCACCAAGGGGATACCTAGCAAAAGAACAGGCACCAAGGACACTGAACCATTACCAGTCACAGCAATCACTTTGACCGAGAAGACTGCCAACAGATAGCCCAGCAGCATACTGCCAGAATCCCCCATGAACAGTGTGGCTGGAGGCTTGTTAAAGAGCCAGAATCCGAAAATCGCCCCGGCCAGAGCCAAGCTGAACAGCACCAGTTGAAAATTTCCAGCCCACCAGCACAAG